>Ga0302252_1000102_pt1 | contig 107875 bp, 83 predicted proteins | sample AAG_RA_Leu_MG_FD_193511 | JGI IMG/M metagenome (GOLD analysis project Ga0302252, IMG submission 193511) | Enriched activated sludge microbial communities from anaerobic digester in WTTP, New Holstein, Wisconsin, United States - AAG_RA_Leu | ecosystem: Engineered > Bioreactor > Anaerobic >... | reverse complement strand
GGTACGCCGGGAAAAGGCCTGGAGGTTCCTCTGTCAGCGGCAGGTACGCCGGGAAAAGGCCTGGAGGTTCCTCCATCGGCAGCCAGTGCCAGGGATGCCACAGATTCCGGCATATCTCAGAAAGAACGGGCAGCGGAAGAGAGGGCATACGAAGAGCAGGCATACGAAGTGCTGATATCGGAAGAACAGGCAACAGAGGAAATACCGTCCGAAGAGGCTGACCGCGAGGAAGGGAGCGGCGTGGTTATGAAGTTCAATGTGCCCCGCACCCTCGCCCTCACCTGGGATTTCGCTCTTGAGCATTTCAGGGAAAATGACAAGACAAAGGGCCCTTTATACGGCTTCGTGGAGGCGCTGGTTTCATGTTTCCTCGATTCGACTGCCGATCTCGCCGCTTCACGAGAGCAGGCGGCAGATGCCGAGCTCACCTGTGCAGTCGAGGTGGCAGACGGAACTGAATATGAAGCGGAAACCAATGCCGATGCTTATTCAGAGGCTTGTTCCGGAGCCTGTATCAATCTGGATGGCAGGACAGAAGCAGGCTGTCAGGACGGGCCTGCTTTCGCCGGAGGCAGAGAGGTGCCGCTTCTTTATACTGATGCCATCTGGGATTGCTTCCCAACAGAAAGAGAAATGAGAGAGCGCGAAAGAAATGACTGTCTCAAGTCTGCAGTGGATGGCAATTCCAGATCGGCTGAAGCAGGAGATTCCGGAGCGACAGAGCATAGCGGTGGCAAACCGGAAGAGGCAGGCAACGAATACCCTGACCCTCAGAATGAAGAGCGGCTGAAGCTTATCAGAGAAGAACTGGCGCTTCATCCCTTTGTTGTGAAGCTCCCTGAGGAGTACTCGCAGATCCCACGTGATTCATATGCGCTGGCGCAGAAGATTATAAGGGTGGCGTCGATGAGACAGTCCATTGACTATCACATCGGGTGGTTTCTGAAGGCCGTTCACGACAGGCGTCTCTTCCGCCTTATGGAATTCTCGAAGATCGAAGACTACGCAAAAGCCAGGATCAACATATCGGCATCGACAACTTTCAGATTGATGAGGCTGGTGTCGTATTTCAGCAATCATCCCGTCATCGAAAAGGCTTTCCTGAGAAGAAAGATCACAAGAGAGCAGGCTTATCTGATAGCTTCGCTCGAAGACGGCAGGCACGAGAAAATCTGGCTTGACTTTGCGATGAGCAGGCCGGCGAGAGAGCTTCGTGACGAGGTCGGCCGCATGCTGCGAATCAGAGAGTTCGATTACTTCGCTCCGCACAGCTACGCGCTGCTTCCCGGATTCCGCTACATCACCGATGACAGGTATGATGCGCTGTCAGACGAGATGAAGGATATCGTGAGGACAGGCGCCTGGTATAAGGGACCGGGCTCGCAGTGGCCACTCGCCTCACACGATGAGCATTATCTGGATAAAGACTATGCAGATACAGTCGTGCAAGAGCCTGACACGACCCGACTGTCAAAGTGTGCCGCAGACCAACTCGAGGGAACAGACCAGACAGAGTTATCTCGACTGTCAAAGTGTGCGACGGGCCAGGAAGAAAGTTCGGACCTGACAGAATCATCTCAACTGTCAAAGTGTGCCGCGAACCAGGGCGGAAGCTCAGACCAGACAGGCTCATCTCAACTGTCAAAGTGTGCCGCGAATGCTGAGACAGGGTCCTGCCAGTGCCGGGATGGAGAGCATCGCCACTCTGATGATGCGCTCGAACAGGCAAGAGCGATCTGCACGCTTCCGGACAGACATCGCCCTGCGATGACGCTGCTGCTCGATGTGCTGGAAAGCCTGTCAAAAAAGAATGACGGCAGTATCTCGACCGACTCGGCATCTTCAGCCACGGCAGGCCACCTCTCATCCGGCCATCTCCCGCCTGGTCGCGAGCCCGCGATGTCCATCCGCTTCTTCCTCCCACGCGGGCTTTACGGGATCTGGAATGAAGCAGTGCGCCGCTATATCTCGCTTGTCTCACCCGATGACGGCGTCGAGATGCTCGTAAACAATGAAGGCGCGGAAAACTTCATAGCGCTGCTGCTCACAGAATATCTGCTGAACGAAAAGGCCCACCACAAAGCGGCGCAAAACAACAAGGTGCTGGAGCGTGACGGGTATAAGTGCCAGGTGCCTGGATGCTCGAACCGCCGGAATATTCACGCCCATCATCTAAAATTCCGCTCAAGAGGCGGCAGTAACTGCAAATCGAATGTGCTCTGCCTCTGCGCTTCGCATCACTTATGGATTCTGCACATCCTGCACGGCCTGAAGATAGAAGGAACGGCCCCTGACGAACTGACATTCACATTCGGTCCCAGCTCCAGCCCTGAAGGGCAGCCGTTCATGATATACAGCAGCGGCAGGAAGGTTCTTGCGGCAATAGCAGAGAAAGCGCAGAACTCATGACAGCCGGATCTGGTGGAGTATGACAGTCTTTCGCCCAGCCATAAAAGACAGAAACTTCCCATCATATTCTATGGGAAGTTTCTGAAGCGTAATTCATTTATCTGAATTTTCCTTTTATGAAGCATTTTCAAAATATTTCTCAAGAGCCTGAGTTACTAAATTCCCCTCACTGATTTTATGGGCTTTACAGTATTGTTTTGCCTTTATTTTCAATGCGCTGGGTATCCATGTCTCGAACCGTTCCCTTTCTCTTTTCCTTTCTCCTCTTGCATTCTGGCATACAGGACATTCGCAGTCGGTTTTGTGCCCCATTCTTCTTCGTATTTTTGCAGTGGGTTCAATCCATATGATATCATCCCCTGATACTTCCGATGGATCTGGTATTCTCTGATTGTCATCCAGATAATCTTCTATTATCAATGAAAGGGCGTCCTTTGCGTTATCCCTTAACTCCTTCATTGTTTCCCCCTGTGTATATGCTTCTGGAATATCAATAAATTTTGCAAAAAGAAAATCTCCATCCTGCCTGTATCGTGCGGGATACTTGATCATTTTACGACCTCCTTATTCTATCTCGTTCATAGCGGCTAATATTTCCGCTTGAACTCCTGGCGACAACTCCTCTGATTTGTGACGAGGGATAAGAATTGACATTTTACCGTTCTTATACTTATTATGACGCCATTTATCATGTCTTGTGCCATGCTGATATATATACCAGCCCTGTGCTTTCAGTTTTCTAGCAATTTCGCTTGCCTTCATCTTCGACGTCTGCCTTTCTTACAACATTATAACATAATTACGTAAGTATGCCAATACTCCAGACAAAAGAAATGCTACTCCGATAAAAACGACGAAATCCGTGATCTGTCAAGCCAATATATTGGATTATTTTCATGCCTGCATGCGCAGACAGACTCCAAAAAGTCTCCTAGAGGTGAGAAAAGATATTCCAGTGAAATCAGCAGACAGACTGAAGAAATCAAAAAAGCCTCGCGATCCTTATAACCACGAGGCTTTGAACCAGAGCCGAGGGTCGGGATCGAACCGACGACCTGCTCATTACGAGTGAGCTGCTCTACCACTGAGCCACCCCGGCCTGCTTAACCACTTTACGCGCGGATTATACCATACTTCTTCAATCAAGTAAAGGGGGGCTCAAAATAAATTCTGAGCGCCGCCATTCGCCTCAGGCCGCGCCCAGCACCTTGCCGACAAGCTGGGAAATGGCGCCAAGTCCCTGCGACCTGCCGGAGCTCCCCTGAACGCCATCCTGCGCTTTGATGCCATCTGTGCCTTTCAGCGCCGGGGCTTTTGCCGGCTGCATGTCTTCTGAGATGGAGCCGAAGCTGTCTTCCGTATCAGCAGATGAGCCATCCATCCCGCCGGACATCCCTCCTCTAGAGCCCGCCCCCGAAGAGGAAGAGCTGTCATCGAAGGAGTTGAGGGTTACGGTCATCTCATCATCTGTCTCCTCGATTGCTGCTTCGTTTTTGTATCCTTTCGACGAGCTTTCCGGAGCCGCCGCATCGCTGCTCTCCGAGCTGTCGAATCCGCCGAAGCCTTCGTTCAGCCCCATGAGATCGTTCTGTCCCTTGTTGAAGGCACCGGAGCCCATAGCCGACCGATCTTTTGCGCCTTCCCCCTTTGAAGGAGATGATGCCGAGCCTGCAGTAGAACCCTCAGCAGGCGACATCGGCGAGGCTTTTACTTCAGGCGATGAATTCCGGGTCTCATTCTGCTGGGAAGACGAAGTGACTGAAGGCTGTGAGGTATTCTGCGCTGCCTGAGGCGCAGCTCCAGAAGTCTGGATAGTATTCTGTGCTGCCTGCGGTGATGCCGACGAAGGCTGGGAAATACTCCCTGCCATCTGCGGTGATGTCACTCCCTGTGCCGCCTGCGGCGCGGAGGTCTGGGGGGAAGACGTGGGAGGAAGCGACTGGATTGGAGAGATTCCTCCGGGATAGGCCGCTCCGAAATCTCCCCTGTTCGCCTGCTGCGCCATCCTGGCCAGATCCTGCTGCCCGTTCATACCCTGATTTACCTGTAGGCCCTGGCGGTTCTTCGCATCCTGCTCGAGCTGCTGAGGGCTCTTGACGCCCATGGCTTCCATCTCCTTCAGAAGCTGGTCGGGAGTCTTCGGAGACATCATCATCGGCATGACAGGCATGCCAGATGCCCCGCTCCCTTTTGCTCCGCCCTTTCCTGCAGCTTTGCCGGCGGCTGACAGTCCCTGCTTCAGCGCGTCGCTCAGCCCCTGCTGCAATGCCTGCTGCCCTGCCTTCTGCGCCGCTTCGCTGAGCTTCGAGGCGTTATCGCCTGCAGCCTGCGCCTTGTTGCCCTCCCTGGCTGCGGTATCGGAGTTGTCTTTCAGTGCGGATTTTTCTTCACCGAGCGATTTGTCGGTCTCCTTTATCTTGTCGCCGAGATCCTTTATGTCCTTATCGAGGTTCTTTATGTTGTTGTCAAGCTCCTTGATCTGATTGTCCAGCTCGTTTACCTTGCCGTCGAGCTGCGTTTTCTTGTCTGTCAATGACTTTACCTTCTCATCGAGCTTGTTTTCTTTGTCCTGCAGCGCTTTCTTCTTTTCCTGCAGTTTCTGCTCCTGCTGCTTCAGCTGCTGCTCCTTCTGCTTTGCCTGCTGCTCCTTCTGCTTCGCCTGCTGCTCCATCTGCTGTCCCTGTTGCTGCTGCTGCTGGCCCTGCGTCTGCATTGCCTGGCCCTGCGATATCATTCCGGCGTTCGGAGGGAACATGGCCTGCCCTTCGGCAACCATTGACTGGCCCTGAGACATCTGCTGCTGGCCCTGCTGAGCCGTCTGCTGGCCCTGCTGGGCCTGCTGCTGGGCCTGCTGAGCCTGCTGCTGGGCCTTCTGCTGCTGTGATTTGTTCTGCTGGATCTGCTGATCCGCCTGAGTGACCTGCTGCTTCACAGAATCCTTCTCCGCCTTTGCGGCTTCCTTCTGCTGCTGTGTCTGATCGGCCTGCTCCTTCGTGTCGGTCTTCTCCGTATCCTTGTCGCCCTTTTCCTGGGTCTTCTGTCCCTTGTCCTCTGTCTTCTGACCCTTTTCGGCGGCGCTCTGATCTTTCTGCTCTTTCAGATTGTTGACGTTCTGCTGGTTCTGCTGGGCATCCTTTGAGGCTTCATCTGCCGTCCCTTTGGCTTTCCCGGATGCCGCGTTCTGGTTCTGCGCCTCCTGATTGAATTTATCCTGCGCTTCAGGCTTCTTGGCCGTGACCTTGTCCTGCCCTCCAGGCGCCGATGTGGCCGCTTTCTTTATCGAATCACCGAGCTGCGTGCCTGCCTGTGTCATCTGGTTTGCCTTTCCCAGCGCATCTGCAATCTGCCCGCCGATATTCCCCGCTCCGCCGGAGCCGGCCTGGCCGCCTCCCTTGCCGTTCTTGGCATTGCCGCCGTTCAATCCACTGAGAAGGCTCATAAGCAGGGCCTCCCCTCCTGGAGCCGATCCAAGGTTTGTCATCGCATTGAGCTGCTGCTTCTGCGCATCAGGATCTATGCCGGCGTTCCGCATATACTGGTTTGCCTGCTCCTCCATCAAATCAGGAGAGTAGTTATATCCGTCCTTTACATTCTGGCCTGCAAGAGCAGGCATTCCGTCAGCAAATCCTCCAGTAGGCTTTGAAAATGCGCCTTCCTGTGCCGGGACGAAGCCTGTCTGCTGTGAATTGAAGAGATTCTGCGTGCCGTTTATGGGATTGAGCCAGTTGTTCATGATGCAGAGCTCCTTTCACAATGATTCGCCGGTCTTCTCGAGCCTATCGCCCAGATCCGGGATCTTCTGATCCAGATCTTCGTCGCTCCGTCAAAGCCGCATAATTCACTGTCCAGCTTATTTCTTTCCCTGTCAATGCGGGCTTTCAGTTCATTCATCGAACTGATTCTCTCGCTGTATGCCTCATCTCTGCAATCCGAAAGAGTCTTTATCTCATCTTCATCCTCTTTCCATGAATCTGTCACGAAGACATCTTCCAGAACAACGAAGGCTGCGGCAGAAAGATTCGCTGCTTTCTTCCCCAGGTCAACTGAGCTGAGCACTCTGTTCATCGTCCGGACCTCCTTACCGCGATATCTTACATCACTTATTTCACAGCTCAATCGGCTTTAGTTAAATTTCATGCTGTTACAGCGATGTAAACTATGAATACCTGATGTTAAATTTTTCAGATGATTTGTAAACTTAACGAGAGGCTTTTGAGCATATTTTGATTATTCCGAAATCCACATGTCCTTTTTTACATATTTCTTACATTTTTTACAGTATTTTAACATCAGGCAATCATGACGGAAGGACTTCCAGAGCCGGCAGCACATCAATACGAGAGTCAGAGAGCATGCTGTCAAGTTGAAAAGAAAAGAGAGCCGGCACAGCGTCCCGCTCCCTCATCGATACGAATCCGAAATGACCGGCTACAGCTCCAGAGGCTTGTAACCCTTAATTTTCATGCTCACAATTGATCCAGATAGCTTCTTCAGATCGTCCTCCGAAAGCGATGCATCTTTCCTCAGCGCCTCGGCGACAGGATCTTCAGTCATGAGCTCCACAGGGAAGCTCTGCTCACCGATTATCGTGACATCCTTGAAACCGGCTTCTCTTATGGTATTGAGATAATCTTCCTTTACCAGAGCGCCTGCCACACAGCTCACATAGGCAGTGACATTATTTCTCAGACTCTCAGGGACAGGCTCTGTGAATACGATGTCGGACACAACGAACCGCGCTCCCGGTTTCAGGACCCGGTATAGCTCGGAAAAGACTTTTTTCTTGTCTGGAGAGAGGTTTATCACGCAGTTGGAGATCACAGTATCTACCTGACTGTCGTCCACAGGAAGGTTCTCAATCTCGCCCTGCCTGAACTCGACGTTCTCATAGCCGCCTTTAGCAGCGTTTTCTTTTGCCCTGGCTATCATTTCAGGAGTCATGTCGACGCCGATTACCCTGCCAGTCTTTCCGACCCGCCCTGCTGCCAGAAAGCAGTCGAATCCCGCGCCGGAGCCGAGATCGAGCACAACTTCGCCTTCCCTGAGCAAGGCGTGCGCTACAGGATTTCCACAGCCGAGAGCCAGATTGGCCCCATCCGGCACAGAAGCCATCTCTTCATCCGTATAGCCGATGTCTCTGCTTATCTTTATGGCTGCCGCGATCTGTCCTGTCTCGGCATCTACGGCAGCGCCGGCCGCTATGGCTTTGCCTGGGCTTGAACCTGCAACAGCGCCTGCCGCTGATGATGCTCCAGAGCCGGCAAATGCGACAGCGCTTGCATGGGCATTGCCGCTCGAACTGGCTGTTGCAAAGGCGCCGGCACTGGCGCTTGCGCAGGCGCTGGCACTTGCCATGGCGCCGGCATGAAAACCGGATCCGGTATTTACTCCAGCCTTTGCTCCGACACTCACCCCGGCCTGCCCCCCTGCGCTTATCCCGGCCTGGGCCCCTGAACAGCTGCAGCTGCAGCCCTTAGTTCCCTTTACGGCAATCTCCGCATATTTTTCTTTCACAGCATCCTTGATCTCGTCATCTTTCATGGTGTACCTCCACTGTTTTCGTAGCGTCCATCCGGCATAAACAGGCAGGAGCCCCCTTAAGTCTCCCGCTTTCCAGTGAACATGGTAGATGCACAGATTTCAAAATCGATTCAAAACGGCTATCAAAAAAACCATTCAGACAATGTTTGAAAGGCGAGGCTGGAGAGAGGATGGAGTTCCCCGAAAATCTCTTTAAGACACCTGGAAAAATTTTCACAGCCCTTTCACTTTTCATCATCATGTCCTTTCATGGCTTCTGAATCAGGCTTTATCACCGGTATGGGGTATACGAGGAACTTCCGGTTCTGCCTTTCATAGGCCAGATAGTACCAGAATGCTATGGCCAGCGGGATGCCTGAAAAAAACGGGTTGGTGAAGATTATCGACGTGCTCCCGTGCTTCTCCATATAGACTGCGAAGATGGCATATAACACACCGAGAAATGACATGAGAGAGACAATGGTGAGATTATTCCTGTTTTCCTTCCAGATCTCGCTGTACGTCACAATCTTCCTGGCACGGAGAGAGTCCGGCTTTGCAAGATATATATGAAATATATGCAGCGCGTGCGGGGAAAACAGCATGTTCCAAGCCAGCGCCGGTTTCAGTTTCCTGACATACAGCCTGTTCCTGCAGAAGCCGCAGTCGAACAGAGTAATGTCATCAGGGAGCGAAGAGAAATCTTTGCTGCAGACCGGGCAGGCCATGAGGTTTTTAAGCTTTCCTGTCTCGGCATCCGTTTCGTAAGCCATTTCGGTCAGTACCGCCTCATTTCATACACTCTTCTGATTATTGTACGCTTCCTGCCCTGCAGTGTCAATAAACTGGTCGATGCCCATCGGATCCCATATTTCCAGGTAGTTCTGAAGCGATCAAGTGGCCAAGTGGTCGAGGGAGCCTGGGAAGAAATTCTCTTTCATTCCCTCGATCCCTTGATCCCTGAAACACCTGGGGAAACTTGATCCGAACGTCGATGCATTGCTGGTCGCGTTTCGGGGAGACAGTATCCTGAAAAAGTAAGCTGTCCCCGTTTTCTTCGTCAGCTGTCCCCACTTTCCTGAAAATAGTGTCTACACTTTTTTGTGCGCCTTACCCCCTGATTTTGCATCTCACCTTCCCCGCTTTGCATCTTGCCGGTTCATGGGAGCCCGGGAGGGTTTTTATGGTGTATTTGTTTACATTCCGGCAACATTTTTTCCTTGTCATTGTCCCAGATTTAGAGTAGCATATATATAAAGAAGCGACATTTACATGAAGGAGGGACCTGCATGAATACGATAGGACAGACAAAGCTTCCTGATCCCCTCCCTCAGAGGGACGCGGTACCTGCCAGGCAGGACAGCGACGGCACCCCCGCTGAAGTAAAGGATCAGGTTACAGTAAGCTCAGGAAAGGCCGATCAGAAAGATCGCCTGAGCTTCCTGAAGAACATCGCAGGAGCAGTCGTGGGAACTGCCGAGACAATCGTCAACGCCCCGGCCGGCTTCGTAGGCGGACTGGTGGAAGGCGTGGATGAGCACGGCGGAACCACGCCGATGCAGATCGCGACAGTCCTCGAGCTCGCGTCACTCGGAGCGGCAGGCGGCGCGGCGGCGTTCGGGCTTCCCGGCGCAATCGGTGGAGCAGTTGCAGGAGTCGTGGCCGGAATGGTGAGACTCGGCGTGCACCACGAGAGTGGCGCGTCGGAAAAAATGGAGCAGAAGCTCGAGAAATCAGTCAAAAAGGCGATAAGCAACAACGTCCCCTCAGGAAAGAAGTCCCGCGACATGGCAAAGAACGCAACAGAGGGCGCAATCCTGGGTTCAATAATAGAAGGCAAGGAAGGCTTCAAGACCGGTTTCGATGAGGGCCGCGGAATAGTGAGCGGACTCATAGAGGGAACCAAAGGCGTGGCCGGAATCGTGACAGGCAAGATCGCCCCTCAGAAGCCGGCAGCGCCAGCCGATGCCGCAACAGAGGCAAAGGCAGAGAAGAGCACGTTCAAGAAAGTGGCAGGCGCGATTCTCTCGCTTCCCAAGAAAGCAGTGGCGCTCACAGTCGGGCTCGTTTCAGGAACTGTCGGCGCAGCCATCAGCGCACCGGTAGGCCTCGTCCAGGGGATAGGCGAAGGCGCGACGAAGGAGTTTGAAGGCGCTTCAAACAGCTTCTATAAGTTCCACCGCTTCATGGGCTTCATGGAGTGCGCCGCGACAGGCGCAGTGACAGGCTTCGTGATGGGCGGCCCTGTCGGCCTCGGAATAGGGCTCGGCGGCGGAATCATCGCAGGCGGAATCGTCGCGAGAATCGAGAGAAAGAGCGGATCCGACAGGGAGATCACAGGAAACGTCTCGTCGACACTCGAGCAGGCGGCTAAAGACAATGCAGATACAGGCAGCAACGTTCACGATATAACCCGCAACACAGTTGAAGGCGCAATCGTGGGAACTGCGGCAGGCGTCAAGGAAGGCTTCAAGAAAGGCTTCGAAGGCGGCGTCGGCGTAGTGGACGGATTCGTGGAAGGCGTGAAGGGTATCTTCGGCGCAGTTAGCGACATTGCGGGGAAGAAGTAAGAAAGGAGGCGTGAGCAGATGATTAGAATAACAGGTTCTCAGGTACCACAGAAGATGGATGTCGAGAAGCCGATTCAGAAGGAAGCCGAAGAAAAGGCTCCAGAGACGACTCAGGATTCGGTCAACATATCATCAGGCGGCTTCAAGCATACAGCAGGCCAGATATTGAAAGGGATAGCGCTGTTCCCGATAAAGGTTCTGGAGACAGCGACAGGCGTGGCAACCGGAGCTGTGAGCGCAGTGACGCACGCGCTTCCAGGAGCAGCCGAAGGAGTTTCAGAGGCGATTCATCGCGATACAGAATATGTAGACACAGGCGCATACACGACGATCCTCGTGGGAGAGTTCGCGGCAGGCGGCGCAGCGGTAGGCTCGCTTTTCGGGCCGGTCGGGACAGGAATAGGCGCGGCGGTCGGACTCTTCACAGGAGCCATACTCCGCTCGCTCGAAGGAAAGGCGAAGTTCTCGAAGGACTTCTGCCGCACCGTCGAGGAATCGGTGGACAAGGCGATGCAGGACAACAACAGCCCTAGCAAGGTCCAGAACTTCACGCAGGGCATGACCGAAGGCGCTATCGTAGGAACGGTCATCGGCATGAAAAAAGGATGGGATTCAGGCTATGAGGCCGGCAAGGGCATCATAGGCGGCATACGCGACGTGGCCGAGGGCGTCATCGAAGGCGTCGAAGAGGCCATCAAGTTCAAGGACGAAGAGTAAGGAAGGGAGGGACGACCATGAGCGGTATCGATAAGGTAGGTTCACAGAACAGCATTACAATGAATACACAGGTCCGTGCGGAACGTCAGGCCGACGAGGGCGAGAAGGCGCAGGAACAGAAGGACTCGGTCAACATTACGAACAGCGAATCTCTCGGCAAGAAGATCGTCCTCTTCCCGGCCAGAGCGGTCAAAGAGGTAGTCGGCGTGGCTCACGGCACAGTGAGCGCGGCACTCGGAGTGATACCGAGCGCTCTCGGCGGAATCCAGGCAGGTCTCACCACATCGAAGCCCGACGCGGCGAAGCAGGTGGAGGGGCATAAGGGCGAAGCCGAAGCCGGATATGCGATAGGTTATGCGCTGCAGGTCGGCGCGGCAGGCGCGGTGGCAGGCAGTATGATAAGCGGCCCCTGGGGAGCGGTGATTGGCGGAGTCGGCGGCCTCGTCGTCGGCGGAATCAAGATGGCCATCGACGGCGCGACAGGAGCGCTGAAGAGAGTGGACGAGAAGATCTCGGAAGGTATCTACAACGGAATAGCGGACAACACGCCGACAGGCGACAAGATGTATGACGCAGGCAAGGACATCGCAGAGGGCGGCATCCTCGGCATCAAGGACGGCGTCAAGGAGAGCTTCAACCTCGGAAGAGAAAAAGGCAAGGCTACTCTTGACGGGCTCTGGGAGGGCACGAAGGGCGCGGTGAGAACGATTCTCTCCCGCGAGCACGAAGCCCCGGCAGCCGAAGAGGCGAAGCCCCAGACATTCGGTGAGAAGTTCAAGGAAGCGGCGAAGCTGGTCATCGGAATCCCGAAGGAGATACTGAAAGCAGCATTCGGAACGGCTGCAGGAACGGTCGGCGCAGTGCTCTCCGCTCCATACGGCCTCATAGAGGGAGTCGGCCAGGGCGCGACTCACAAGGGCAACATCGAGCATATTGATGCTGACAAGAGAACGCACAAGGTGATCCTGAACACGGAGTGCGTGCTGATTGGCGCCGCGGCAGGCGCAATCGGCGGGCCCTTCGGAATGATAGGCGGAGGAATCGCCGGAGCAGTCGGCGGCCTGCTGGTCGGATACGTTCTCGGCAGAATCGAGAAGGGAACAGGTACCGACAAAGAGATAGCAGATCATATGACAGCGCACCTTAAACGTGAAGTCAGTGACAACAAGGATCTGGGAAGCAAGGTTGCCAACGGTCACAGAGATGTCATCGAAGGCGCCATGGTTGGCACTGCGGCAGGCATGAAGGAAGGCTTCAGAGTGGGATACGACACCGGCGCGGGGTTCGTGCAGGGCGTATCAGACAGCGTGGTCGGCGTGGCGAAGGGCCTCAAGGGCGCCTTCAGCGCGCTGAAGAACTACGAGGAACCTGCACCGCAGGCCAAAACCGAAGAGTAACGGCGAAGGAGGACAATCACCATGACTATGAATGGAATTCCAAACCTTGGATCTCAGAATTTCGATGCGGGGACTGTCAAGAATCAGGGCGCCGCTCCACAGAAAGAGGAGCAGAGCCAGGCGTCGCAGCCGGGCGACTCTGTGACAATCTCTGAGAATAAATCAGTTTTCAAGAAAATAGGCGAAGCGATAATCGATCTTCCTGTGAAGGCGCTCGAACTGACGCTCTCCACGACGATAGGCACTGCCTACGCAGCGAAGAACGCCATACCGGGAGCGCTGGAAGGGCTGAAAGAGGGAGTGTCGGATTATAAAGGCCACGGCCACACATCAACGTTCACCCTCGCGACGCTCGGCGAGTTCGCGGCGGGAGGAGCGGCGGCAGGCTTCTGCATGGGCGGACCTGTCACGGCAGGGATAGGAGCCGGCATAGGCCTCCTCAGCGGCCTTCTCATCCGCGGCCTCGAATCGCTGACAGAGGCAGACCACAAACTGGTCGAATCTGTCCAGTCGCAGGTCGACAAAGCCGTCGCCGACAATACAGAGGGCACTCCGATGCAGATAGCGACGAGGAGCGCCACAGAGGGTATGGTCGAAGGCGGAATCACGGGAGTCACGACAGGGTGGAAACTCGGAGCCGCTCTCGGCAAAGGGCTCGCTTCAGGGCTCAGAGGCGCTGCTGACGGCGCCAAGGAAGCCTTTTTCGGCAAGTAATAAAACGGAGGTGCTGCAATGACTCAGAACATTTCGAATATATCGATGGCTTCACAGGCCATTCCACAGGCTCCGAGAGAGAAAGTGGAAAAGGATGCAAATCCGGAGGTTCAGGACAAGGTCACGCTGAGCGGCGAGAAATCGATGGCCTCCAAGATCCTTTCGGTGCCCAAAGCGGCGGTGAAGGCCGTCGTGGGCTCCGCCTTCGCAGTGGCCAGCGCGGCGATTCACACCCCGACAGGCACGGCAGAGGGAATCGCGGAAGGCCTCTCGATGGACTATGAGCACGTCGATGCCGGCTGGTTCCACGGCGTGACGCTCGGCGAGTTTGCCCTCGGCGGAGCCGCTTCAGGCTTCTGCATGGGAGGGCCGGTCGGAATGGGAATCGGCGCAGGCGCAGGCTTCGTCGCAGGCCTCCTGACTCTAGCCATAGAGCGCAAGGCAGGCTTCCCTGACAGGTTCGTCGAGAAGGTCGAGACAGCAGTCGACGAGACAATCAAGAACAACAAGGCAGACAGCAAGATCCGCCTGTTGACCCAGAATATAACCGAAGGCGCCATCACCGGAACCGGTGTGGGCTTCAAGGAAAGCATCAAGGAAGGATACCAGGCGGGAGCAGGCGTCGTAGACGGAGTCTGCGATGTCATGACAGGCTTCGCCCAGGGGATCCACGACGCGCTCTGGAAAAACAGAAAGTAGGCGCCTCAGACAGCAGAAGCGCGGCCGGATGCAGAAGTGAGATTACACTGAAATGACTGACGCCGCAGCAGAGACCTGTCGGCACCAGTAAATATATATAAAAGCAGGGATCGCAAAACCCCTGCTTTTTCGTTTTCTCAAACCGTCCAGGCCTTTTCTGCCTGTGTCATCTGCGCTCTCAGGCGCATTCCCGACTATATGACAACCTGATGGAAATGCTCTTTGAACTCTTTGGTGGATACGTGAGACACCTTGGCCAGCTCCTTCAGCCTGTCCTCGTCTTCGAAATCCTCCTTCTCGAGGCGGATCATATACTCCTTGGCAATCTGGAACTGCAGCGACGAGGTATCGACAAAACGAACCCTTGTCTTCCCTGTATCCTTGTCGAGGATATCACTGAACGGTATGGGCACTATCGCGTCTCCCTGGATGCTTATCAGGGCCTGTGTGCCTCCCTTGTCGAGGAAATCCACGGCGGCATATCCGAGGTTTCGCGTGTACTCGACATCGAACGGGCACGGTGCGATGCAGCGAAGCTCGTATCCAAGCTCCTGATCGACTATGCGCATCTTCAGATCGAACTTGGCGAGCTTCTTCTTGACACCGTATTTTATTATATCGCTGATGTTGAGCTCTGAGAGGCGGATATGGCCGTGCTCATCAGTCTCGATCGATTCAAGCTTCGTCATGTACTTCTCGAGCTCTTTCTTCTCGACGAACTCCATGAAGCCCTCGGCCACTACGGCGACTCCATAGTTATACCCCTGACTGAGCCTCTTGATGACCGCGCCGGCGATGGTGTCAATGACCATCTCCAGCGAGATTCTGCCCTGGAACTCCTCCGGAATCAGCGTCAGCGTGGCGCCTGCAGCTTTACCTATCCCGAGAGCCAGATGCCCTGCCTTCCTTCCCATCGCGATGATTATGTACCATCTGCCTGATGTGCGGGCATCCTCCGCGTATGTCGAAAGGATTCTGGCCCCTTCCGAGCGCGCCGTCTCGTATCCGAAGGTGGGAATTCCCGCAGGAAGCGGAAGATCGTTGTCAATCGTCTTCGGAACATGGGCAGTGAGGATCTCGTAGCCTATGAACTTCGCGTATTCGGCTATCTTCAGCGAGGAGAATGCCGTATCGTCTCCGCCTATCGTCACCAGGTGGGCGATCTCCATGTCCTGCAGCGTCTCCACCACATTGCGAAGCTTCTCTTCGCTCTTCGTGGGGTTTGCCCGGGATGTCCTGAGGATGCTTCCGCCTGTCAGATGAATGCGGCTCACTTTGGGTATATTAAGAAATTCTATGTTCTTTTCACGCTTTTCCAGGTGCTCGTAGCCGTCATAGATGCCGATTACAGATGAGCCTCTCTTGACTGCCTCGATCGTGACCGAGCTGATGACAGAGTTGATACCGGGCGCCGGCCCGCCTCCCACCAGAATTCCCAGCTTTTTGCCTTTCAACATTTCCTTTCTCCTTCTTTCATCTTGTATTGTCGCCGCTCCGCTCTCCACATTGCGGAACAGCCTGATTGCCAGATCTGCGGGTATCATTGAGCCCGCAGATCACTAACTCTCTCCCAGAATCGTGGAGGCTCTCATCAGCCTCTCCTTTCCCTTCTCAGGGATCAGCAGCTTGTTGTCCAGGCTGGAGATTACCTTCTCCTTCTTCATCTCGTTGAGTATCTTGGTGATCATCTCCCGGGACGTGCCCACCATATTGGCAAGCTCCTGATGGGTGATCTTCCTGTCTATCACCGTGCCGTCCGGCGTCTCAACGCCAAAGGTGGCGGCGAACTCGAGTATCTTCTTGGAAAGCCTGTAATACACGTTCAGGAAGGCAAAATCGGTGACCTCGTTTGTAAGGTTCCGGAGGCGCCAGCAGAGGAGGCGGATGATCGAATCCTTTATCTTGGGATGGGTAGCCAGAAAATGGTCGAAATCGCTCCGGTGGATGGAGAGAAGCTCCACATCCTCGAGGGCCGTGGCGCCTGCAGAGCGCGGCGAGCCGTCGAGCAGGGCGATCTCGCCCAGACAGTCATATGGCCTGTTTATTATGAGCGTGAACTCCCTGCCGTCCTCGTGGATGATGCCGACCTTCAGGAGACCTCTCGTGAGGATGAAGAGCTCCTGCCCTTCGTCCCCCTCTTCGAAAAGCACCGTTCCTTTGGTAAAGCGCTTGATCTTCGCCAGCTTCTCGAGATCGGCGCGTTCCTGCTCGCTCATCTCGGCAAAAAGCGGCACTTTTTTAAGGAGCTCACCTATTGAAGGTACTTTCTCCATAGCATCCCCCCCTCACAGATAGTGACAGTTTATATCTCACTTATACTCTCCATTTCTCCCTGCTGGCGATACGCTCCTTCATGTGTGCCTTAAAAGTTTACATCCAATTAACACAGAATATATTGCGCTCATAAGGCAATGCCTGATATTATATAGGAAGACGTCTGGAGCGGAGCGCCGCTTCTGATGCCATTGAAACCAGAGAGGTGACAGCCATGAAGATCGAGCGTTCATCATATCAGATGCCGGAGATGTCAGCCGGAGCATTGAAGTCTCAGGGCGATACATCGCCTGCCCAGCCTCCAGAAGACGGTGTGCAGCTCACAGGAGCCGGGAAGACGCAGAAGAAAATAGACAGCTCAATGCTCGGGAAGAGCGCAGCAGCGGAATCATCGCAGACGGCCGGGCCGCGCGCGGATGAAACTGCACTGCCGATAGGCCTTTTCGGCGCAGGCGCCCAGACTTCGGCCATGATTGGAGGGCCGCAGGGGACAGTCATAGCGGCGATGAGCCACGACGAGCTGCTGTCATCACTCGAAGCACTGAAATCAAAGGGCTTCACGTTCTTCAGGGAAAAGACATCGTGGGTGCCGCTGCTCGGCGGCAGGAAGGAGATCTCCTCTGAAGGCGCGGCTGATATTCTCGATAAGGGCTCTGACAAGGACAGGGGCTCCCTGTCGGTCAAGGGGCAGAATCTGGCGTTTCTCCCGATGCAGAGCGCTGAAGACGTGCGGGAGATGCAGGCCTTCTATCTGCAGGGCACTTCCTCACAGCTTCAACAGGGCGAGATGGCGCGCCTTCTTGCCGATATGGAAGGCCTCGGATATTCGTTCAGAGCCGAGGGAAAGGACGGGATGGAGCGGATCGGAACATACGGCGCTTACAACATTCTATCAGGACAGTGGAAGGAAGACGCCCCTTTCAAAGGCCGCATTCTGGCCGAGAGCGGCGGCGTCACGCTGGCATTCCTGACCGAGGAAAAGGCGAAGGATCCCATGAAGCTCAGAACGGAGCTGAAAGAAGCGAAGGACGCCGTATCGGGCCTGGCGCAGCTCAACAAGGGCATCACCTCCCAGGAGCTGAAGATGGTCGGGAAATCGATAGGCGATACGACGTTTTCAGAGAGAGCCGGCTTCTTCTTAGAGCTTTTCAAAAAAGAGCAGAAGAGCGAATTGGAAGACACCGTCAACTCATACAGGCTGGTCCAGAAGAGCAGCGCAGGAGAGCGTGAGTTCAGAGAGAACGCCGCCACGATGCTCAGGCTCTACGACGAGCTATCATCGAGGGAGACGAGGGACGTTCAGTGGTCGTACAACTACATCCAGGAAAACCTGAAGGGCAAAAAGGACAGGGAGGAGATATTCCACAGGCTTCTCGCCGCCACGAAGGATATGAACTCGTCGATTTCAGGCCTGCAGTTCATAGCAGCCCCAGGCGGCAGCGCGGATATCAGGGAGAAAGTATTCCTCGCCCTCGTCGAGCATGAGCATGACAACGAAGAGGCTGTGAAGGATTTCGCGGTGCTCGAGAAAAACACGAAGCCGGGAGAGTCGATTGAAACTGCCTCCAGAGAGCTTCTCGACCTGATGGAGCATCTCGACGGCAAGGGCAGGAGCGCCAGGATGGCCCGCCGCGGATTCATGTACCTGCGTGAAGAGCTGAAAGACAAGCCTGAACAGCAGAAGACATTCAACGCCATCTTCAGAGAGAGCGGCGATATCCAGGACACCATCTCGGCGATGGAATTTCTCAAAAACCCGCTCGGCAGTGGAGATGCGGCGGCCCGCGAAGAAGTCTTCGTGTCGCTGCTGCAGAATGAAAAGCAGGTATCTGACGCGAGGGACGATTTCACGTTCATTAACGATAAGATGGCAAAGGGCGAGGATTTCAGGAGCGCAGGCCGGCTCTTCTCCACGCTGCTTGGAGCCCTTAAGGATCAGTGGAACGCCGGCGAAAGCGCCAGGAAGGCATTCACGATCATCCACACCGACTATCAGAACGATCCTGCCGTGGCAGGACGCTTTACGACGCTGCTGTCTGCGATGAAAAGCGTGGAGCTCGCGGCTGAGGCTTATACGGCTCTCTCAAAAGAAATCAGCATCGGCGAATATGCCGACAGGGAAGCTGCGCTCATGAGCATCTCAAAAGGCACGCGCGACGGCAGGGAGGCCATAGACAGCTTCAAGGCCGTTGCCGGAGAGCTCGGAAAGGGCGAGAGCCTGGCCGCCGAGGCGGAGCATCTCAGCGCGCTCGGCCAGTCTCTGAGCTATAACAGCTCTCTTCGCCCAATCGACGCCTACAGGGAGACGAAGGCGCTTTTCAATGACAATCCCGGGGGATTTGCTGATTTCCTCGAGCTCGCCACTGCCACGAAGGCATATAAGGAGACGAGGGAGGCCTGGGAGCTTCTTCAGAAGCCTTCGGGCAATGAAGGCTACGCAGAGCGCAGAGAGCTTTTCGGCGAGCTTCTCGCCAAGGGCGCCCCTCTTGCGCCTGCAAATTCATATGAGAAGATAACGCCAGATAAGGTTGCCGCAGAGGCAATAATGAACTACGGCACAGTCTCAGGACATCTCGACGGCGGCGAGTCTCTCAGGGATGGAGCATCGCGATTCCTATCCCTGATGGGCGTGCTGGCTGGGCAGAAGCGCGGCGAGGAGACCCGCGACGCCTTCGCGTTCATAGATTCCGAGGTCAGGAGGGGCAGCTTCCCAGGGAAGACAGCAAAGGAAGTGACTCTCGAGCTGATGAAGATCCTGCTCATAACAGATTCGCTCGACTCGGCAAAGGCCCAGTTGCTCCATCCTGCAAGCAGCAACAGCGTGATTGACGTGGAAGACGGCTTCGTAGACATCGGCGGCGTCAAGATCCCTGTCAAAAGAAAATAGTGACAGACTCTTTTATTAACAATTCTGTCAGGCTCTTGACTTCCTGACGATTTCAGGTTACCATTCAGTCAGCCAGTGGTGTAGAAGAGAGTTACTTCGTGGCCTGTGGAGGCGACTCCGTGCAGGTGTGAATCCTGCCCTCCCCAGGGAGGTGGCGGAACTTTCAGACGCGCAGGATGTGCTCTCTTTGAATCGTTCCCTGGCTTTTATTCTATATTGCCGCTCTTCCTGCTTTCTCCTGAGAAACAGCCAACTGTCCCTGCCTTCTCCTGAGAAAAGTAGTTAACTGTCCCCGCTTTCCCGGAGGATTACCAGGATGGCTGCTCGAACTTTTAGTGGTTATGTTGAGATGCACTTACTCCATTCTTGCCGGACTTCTCATCGCTCTTGTCCTGCTTCCCTCGGCAGCTTTCAGCCGCGCCTCAGCGGGCTCCAGTGCGAGAATAATAAGGGCTCATCTGCTTTCGGCAGACAAAGTGACAGTCGCGGCATCAGGGAGCGACCTCCTGGTCATGGACGGCGACAAGAAGCTCAAGTCCCTCAAGTACGGCGCCACCTTCACCCTCAAAGACGGCTCGCTCTATGCCGACAAGGACAGGATAGACGCAGACAGCGTCCTGTTGAAGCCTGAGAAAGACAGAGACTATATGCTTGTCAACGGCAAGCCCTACCACGGCGTCATGGAGCTGAAAAAGAGGACGCCCACGAGCTTTATTGTAGTCAACGATGTCAATATCGAGGAATATCTGGCAGGCGTGCTGAGCGGGGAAGTGATAGCGTCATGGCCTGACGACGCGTTGAAAGCGCAGGCTGTGGCTGCGAGAACTTATATCCTGTACAAGAAAAAGCAGCCCCGCGACAAGGATTTCGATGTCTACTCCACGGTGATGGACCAGGTCTACGCCGGTATGACCGCAGAGATGCCAAAGCTCAAGAAGATCGTGCAGGACACTGAAGGGCAGGTCCTGACATACAGCGGCGAGGTCATCAAGGCCTACTACCATTCGACGTGCGGAGGGCACACGGAAGACGGCGCTGAGGTCTTTCCCGAAGACGCGTCGTTTCTGGCAGGCGTGCCCTGCAATTACTGCAGCGGCTCCCCGATGTTCAACTGGAATCAGGAGCTTACGACTGATGATCTCAGGAAGGCGCTCACCAAACTCGGAAACAACAGCAATCTGCCTCACGGAGAGCTTCTGGATCTGAAAGTGACCCGCACCGGGAAATCAGGAAGAGCTGCAGACATAACCCTGATCCTGTCAGATGGTGAGAGGGTCATCAAAGGCTCTGATCTGAGGATGCTCGTAGGCCCCGGTAAGTTGAAAAGCACGCGCTTCAAGATGGAAATGCTCGATATCAGGAGAGAATCTCTGCCGCCTGTCATCACGACTCAATGGGTCAAGAGGCTTCCTGCGACACAGATAACAGACAGCTCACTGGACAGCGATTCGCTGGGCTTCACCAGCTTCGGCCCCCTGAAAGTCGCTGAGCAGGGAGCGCTCGAGCCGCCGATTGAGCCGCTTGTGATGCCTCAGGAGCTCTTCTCATCCATTCTGCTCTGCCAGCCTGACGTGCTCGTGATAAAGATGGAAGAAGGCAGGGAAAAAGTCTCTGCACGCCTTCGCTTCACAGGGAGCGGGTGGGGGCACGGCGTGGGGATGTGCCAGTGGGGAGCCTGCAGGATGGCGCAGCTTGGTAACGATTACAGGGCCATTCTGAAATACTACTATCCGGGAACGTCCCTCGTCCACATGCCGAAATGAGCCTCCCGAGACTCCAGGCTGCCTGAGCGAGAGACAGCCCTCCCTGGAACACGATAACCTCCCTCATATGCACCTTGCCCTGCAATACAACTCCTTGTCGATATTCTGTTTTCATTATCGCCTGGATGACTTATAGTAGTATTAGACAAACAGCTGCAGAGTTGAGAGGGGAGATAAAAACAATGGCAATCACATCCGTTAGCTTCAATCAGAATAATATGGTTTTAGATCGACATAAGATCATGCCAGCAACAATTCATATTTATGGCTCGGCCCGCGACTATGCGTTCGACTTCGTCGATCTCAACAGCAGCGGCCACATCGAGATGGACGATAGAATGGATCTTGACAACGTCCAGACCGTCACTTCAAGGCCCTTCATCTTCAAGAGCGAGTCCACATGCTATCACTACAAGCGCACTGTCACTACAGAAGAGCCGAGCATCCCGCTTCAGGACCTGAAGCACTGGGCGCAGAACCACCAGACCGAAGTGATCACAGAGGACGATATTCCGCAGGGATTTCAGATGACGAGAAAACAGGCGAGCCGCACCGATTTCAAGGACGATCAGCAGGTAATCGATATCGATCCCAAAACGCCTAAGGAGATTGCATCAAAGATGGAGCCTTTCGAGACCGGCGTTAAATGGGCAGTCGACGTTGCGGCAAACGAGTTCATAGTCTACCGCCCGAAATAGCTCCGGCATGAGGCCGAAATGGAGCACTGAAAATCTCTCTGTCCGGTCCTGTGCCGGACTTAGAGGGATCCTGAATGACAAGGAAGATATCAGGTGAGGCGGGCAATTGCAAGGATTGCCTGCCTCCTGTGCATCTTGAGCATACTTTTCTGCATCTCATCAACAGTTTGAACTTCTCACCGCCTGCATCTTGAAAAAGAGCCTTCACAGTAGTATTATAATGAGGTGAGTTCCATGCCTGGAAAGGCCATCAAACTCGAGGCCGGTGAAACCGGAGGAGAATCCATATGGAAATAAGATCAGACAATATATCAGCAGGTCAGCTGCAGAAAATGGACAGGGCTGCGCAGGCAGGCGCGATGCCCGGTGACTCGCCGGCACCGGCGCCGGCAGGCGACACCTGGTTCGGATCCGGCGCACCGCCAGTCGAGACAAAGCAGGTGATGCAGAGCATCTCGGCAAACAGCGCAGCAGAAGCCCTTTTCAGCGAAAAGCAGGCAGAGATGGTTGTGCCATCTGAGGTGATGTGGAGCTTCCAGGCTCCTGCAGCGGGCCAATCGCCGCCAGTGACAGGCCCTCCGGATAACGTCTATTTCAGGGCAGGCTCGGATAACCTCTATGCCCTCGACACGAAAGGGAATGAGCTCTGGAAGGTAAAAGTCGAAGACACATTCGGCAGACCTCCTGCCGTCGATGACAAGGGAAACATCTATTACTCGGACTCGCACTTCGGGAAGCTTACGATTGCCTCGTACAATCCGAAAGGCGAAAAACGCTGGGAGCATGTCCGGGATGTCTCCGGCACAGGCTCCAAGACCGAAGAGGATGACCAGATATTTCTGGACCACCAGTCCAATACGATGATGCTGGTCCTGAAGAACAGGATTTATGGCATGGACATGAGCTCAGGAAGCTGCAACTGGGTCTTCAGCCTTTCCGACTATGAGTACGGCGAGGTAGGATATCTGGAGAAGGGGCCTGACGGCAAATATTACCTTGCATCGAACCAGGACGGCCAGATACACGTCCTCGATCCCAAAACAGGCAAGGAGACAGGCAAGTTCAAGGCGACATCAGACCCGCATTCTTTTATGGGGATGGCAATAGGACAGGACGGCACGATCTTCACCACTGAAAGCCTCGGCGATTGGGACAAAAGGGCGATCCGCGCGGAAAAGCCAGGCGGGGCGCAGCTCTGGGAGAGCAAGAAAGGCGAGTACGTGAGAAGCCCCGTCATTGGCGCCGACGGCACGGTATACATGCAGCGCAAGGAGAGCAGGGAAAAATACTGCCTGGAAGCCTTCGACCCGGCCACAGGTGAGTTGAAATGGTACAGGCCGATGCCCGCCAGAAACTGCGACGATCCCATCCCACTCTCCGATGGAAGCCTGCTGATCAAAGCCGAGGGAACGGCCGACCCTTCGATGAACCGGCCCTGGAAAAAAGGATGGCACAGGGCCATGGGCGAGGATCCTGTGAGCAAGATTCATTGCTACGGAAAGGACGGCCTGGTCAAGTGGACTCTCGAGCCTGGAGTATGGCTCCATACAAAGATGACCATCGATGAGAAGAACGGGATCCTCTACGCGAGCGATAATACAGGCGGATGCCTCGGCATCAATATAAAGAAGCTGGATGAAGCGGCGACGAAGGCCAGAGAGCAGGCAGTGCCTGACGGCAACCCGCTCAGGATAGTGCTGGAAGAGGACTATGTGGATGTAGGAGGCGTCAAGCTTCCTGTATCGAGAGGATAATACTGCTGTCCCCACTTTTATTCGCCGTGGAGGATGTCGGAGAAGGGCCTGGCGCCTTCTATGGCGGCGATGTTCTTTTCGTAGAGGGCGATGAACTCGTTATAGTTTAGTGTGGGGATGATGTCAGGGCCTATATGGCTGAAGCTCAGCCTGCCCCTGTAATAGATCAGCCGCGCGATTATTCCGCAGGGTACGTTCATTCCCGTCACGGAAAGCGCTATTATCTGCCATTCCGAGACAGGGACGAAGAAAGCGGCAATCGCCGCTGCGGCGAACAGCACATAGCTGATATTGTAGAAGGACTCTATTACCTTTTCGACGCTGTTCTTGTCTCTTATCAGAGAAAAATCATACATCTTCTTAAGATATCCCTTGAATAGAGGATGCTCCCTCAGCTCCGACGCGGCCTGTTCTGCTGACTTGTAACTGCCTAGCGCAGCCAGCACGTCACGCTCGAAGGGACCCAGCTCCGAGCTGTCCCTGTGCGATGCGGCGCGATATTTATAGCTTCGGGTAGTGGTGATGGTGTGACAACAAGGGCAGCCAGGTGAGTCAGGCTGGTGCACGTGGGCATCAGCCCTCTCGCGCTCGATCTCCTTTATCGTGATGAAGCCCTTCTGTATCAGCGTTACAATGACGAGCCTGACGACCTCGGCGCGGCCGTACTTGAAGAAATTCATCTCCATCTCGCTGACCTCGCCCAGTCTCTGCTCCATCACGACAGGGTTTTCCTCTCCCCTTTCGATATGAAGCAGGATGCAGTATATCAGGATTAGCAGGTTGTAAAATACGTTGAATACGAGGAAGATCCACAGCACGGCATTAAGCGCGACAAACATAGATAATCATCTCCCCGGCTTCTGAATATGAATAGCGAAGGCAATGAAAGAAGGACTGCTCAATGCTTCCGGATCGCGCGAATGGAGCACCCCGAAGTGCCGCGGCTCAGGCTACTTCTTCAGATCGACGGCCTTTTGCAGGGCTTCCTCTATATCGAGCATTCCGGCGCCCTGGACGTTCAGCCCGTAGCCCGGTATCCTGTCAGCGGTGCCCTTCAGGATATCCTTTATCTGATCGGGAGTCAGCTTCGGATTTGCCTCGAGGAGCTGCGCGACGACGCCTGATACGACTGTAGTCGCCATGGACGTGCCTGGCGAGCCCACGTAGACGTTGTCTATGATGGGCATCTTCGACGTGACCTGCATCTGCTTCCTGAGCTCCTGCTTCGCTCCGTATATCGATGAGTTGAAAGCGTCTATCGAGCTCTGCGGGAAGCCTATCATCCTGAGCGTCTCGTCAGGTATCGATGTGAGCTGCGATTCAGGCATACCGTCGAGCCATTCGAGCATGTCCCTGTTGCTCTTGTAACGAAGCGCTCTCTCCTCGACAGGCGAGTTTGGTGCGTTCGGGCCTATCACTATCTCTCCGGGGGCCACGAGATCCGGCTTCGTGATGCCGGCCAGTGTCGGGCCGCGGCTGGAAAAATCGAGCATCTTGTCGTCTTCTGTCGTCAGAGTGCCTTTGTCGTCAGCCGCTCCGACGGTTATTACCCGCGGGTTGTCACCAGGCGCGCTGATCGTTCCCTCGAACGGGCCCTCGTTTCCTGCAGACGCCACTACTGTGATCCCTGCATTGACAAGCTTTTCGACTGCCTGCTCGACGAGATCGTCCTGGTAGTTCGGCTTTGCCTGTATGCCGAGTGAAAGGTTTATTATCTTGATATTGTATCTATCCTTGTTCTCCATGACCCAGCTGAGGCCCTTGAGAATGTCGGACTTCTTTCCCGCGCCTGTCTTGTCCAGCACTTTTACCGAGACTATATTTGCCTCGGGAGCCGGCCCCCTGTAAAGGCCTTCCGACATATGCCCGTTTCCGGCGGAGATGCCTGTGCACTGCGTTCCGTGGCCGTTATCGTCATATGGAAGCGATTTGCCGTTTATCACGTCGTGGAACGCCACGATCCTGTTCTTTGGCGTGGTAAAGTCAGGATGCGGGTAGATTCCCGTATCCAGGAACGCTATCGTCGTCCCCTTGCCCGTGAACTTCGATGCGAGAGGAGTCGCGTAATGAGTTTCGGACAGGGCCTTGGGAGACGAGATGTCTTCGCTCTCCTGGGCGGAATCTACCGAATCAGGCGATTCTATGCCGCTTGCGTTGTCCTTGTTCTTTTCCCAGGGCTTCGCCGGAATGAGGCTGGCCTTTTCATCGATTATAACCTTGTAGCCCATGCCTTCGAGGCGCTTCTTGGTCTCTTCGTCTATCTCGACTGTAATTCCGCCGACGAGAGGAATGCCCTCGTGAGGCTTGATATTCAGCTTGGAGAGATCAGTGGAAACCCTCCTGTCGAGCTGATCGGTCGAGATCGCAATCTTGGGCTGGTTCGGAGGAATGACGATGAAGGGATAGGTTTTCTGAGCCGATGAGGCGTTGGATACAAAGGAATCCGTCGCCATATGGGCGGCGCCTGTTTCGCTCAGATCCAATCCACCGAGTAAAGGCATGCCTGGAATGTTGTCATTGTTTGCTATAGGCAGTGGCAGATTGCTTCTAATTTCCATACACAATACTCCAAAAGCAGGAATTGTCTAGATTTAATTTTATCAGACATGCAGGGGCCTTGCAACCAGGCTTTTGTTAACAACATGTTAACATTCCACAGCGAAACAGCCCGGCGCAAGAAGCTGCGCCGTCCCTGCAGAGCGACAGACTGAACGCCCACTCGGAGAAAGTCAATCTTTTTCGGTTCCCGGCATTGCGCTGAAAGTGGACAGTCCTGCAGCAGAATGAAGCCTGGCAATGCAGTATATCAAATCGGATCTGGAGGAAAAAGGGAAGCCGTTAATGAATATGAAGAAAAAAGGCTGGAGCCGAGAAAAAAGCCTTAATGACACAGCAAATATCGAGCCCGGAGGTTTTAGATGCGCACACAGTTTGAGATACGAAAAGATTTCCTGGACTTTTTCCGGGGTAAAGGGCACAGCATAGTTCCATCGGCGTCTGTCGTCCCTGTGGACGACCCGACGCTTCTATTTACAAATGCAGGCATGAACCAGTTCAAGACCATATTCCAGGGCACCAGCCAGCCTGCCCATGTCAGAGTGGCCGATACGCAGAAATGCCTGCGCGTATCGGGAAAGCACAACGATCTCGATGAAGTCGGCCGGGACACTTCCCATCACACCTTCTTCGAGATGCTAGGAAACTGGAGCTTCGGCGACTACTTCAAAGCCGAGGCCATAGAATGGGCGTGGCAGTTCCTCACTGATGTCTGCGGCCTTCCAGGCGAGAAGCTCTGGGCAACTTACTTCGGCGGCGATGATAAGGACGGTCTCGAGGCCGATTCTGAGACAAAGGAGCTCTGGCCTGAGAAGTCAGGCATCCCTCCGTCCAGGGTCCTGCCGTTCAGCAGGAAGGACAACTTCTGGGAGATGGGCGAAACAGGGCCCTGCGGCCCCTGCTCGGAGATCCACATAGACCTCGGAGAGGCGTTGTGCAGTATGAAGGATGTGCCGGGCCACACCTGCTCGGTAAACGGCGCCTGCGGCCGGTTCATAGAGCTGTGGAACCTTGTCTTCATCCAGTTCGACAGGAAAAAGGACGGGGCTCTGACCCGCCTTTCCAGGAACCACGTCGACACAGGCATGGGCTTCGAGCGCCTGGTGGCTGTCGTGCAGAAGACTTATTCCAACTACGATACAGACCTCTTCTACCCGCTGTTCGGAGCGCTGAAGGAGATAACAGGCGCAGAATACGGCAGGGGTTCGAAGGAGAAGGACGTTGCGCTGAGAGTGGTATCAGACCACGTCAAGGCCCTCTCGTTCGCGATAGCCGACGGGGCGGTTCCTGAGAAGAAAGGGCGCGGATCGGTGCTGCGGAGCCTGCTGAGGCGCGCCGCCCGGTTCGGGCGGCAGGTGCTCGAAATGAAAGAGCCTTTCATTTACAGGCTCCCCAGAGTAGTGGCCGGGATATACGGCCCTGTCTTTCCAGAGATTGGGCAGCGCCTTGAGCACATCGAGCGCATAGTGAAAGAAGAGGAGCTAGCCTTTGCCGAGACAATAGACAGGGGGCTGGCACGCTTCTCGTCGCTCGCGCAGTCCCTCAAAGAGAGCGGCAGAAAGGTTCTGGATGGCTTCGAGGCATACCGCCTCTACCACCAGGACGGCTTCCCCCGCGATCTCATCGACCAGATGGCCGCAGAGCACGGTCTCACCGTCGACGAGGAAGGCTGGACGAAGGCAGAGTGCGAGCACAGGGAGCGCTCGAAGGGAGAGGCGAAGGAGGAGCTTTTCGATCTGAACGAGCTTCACGGCCTGCCTGCCACTGATTTCACCGGATACTGGGAGCGGGGCGAGGCATCGGGCAGGGGCACGGAATGCCGCGCGAAAGCGCTGAAAATGCTCGGCCGGGAGGCGCTGGTGCTTGACAGGACTCCATTCTACGCGGAATCAGGAGGCCAGGTCGGCGATACGGGAATCATCGAGGAAGCAGCCCTGAAGGAAGGGTGCGGGCGCTTCTCCTTCAAGGTCTGCGACACGAAAAAGATAGGCGACTATATAATTCATTATGGCGAGATAACGTCAGGCGAGATCCCGCCGCTGCCCTTTGAAGTAAATGCAATCGTGGACTCCGAAAGACGTAGCAGCATCGTGGCCAACCACACTGCCACGCACCTGCTTCACAATGCGCTGCACGAGGTACTGGGCCCTCATGCCCTGCAGCAGGGATCGCTCGTCCATCCCGACTACCTGCGCTTCGACGTTACGCATCCCCAGGCCATAACGGCCGAGGAGCTGCTGGCCATCGAGGCGCTTGTCAATGAAAAGATATACGGCAACGCACCGCTGTCGATAAAGGTGACATCCCTCGAAGAGGCGAAGCGCGAAGGCGTGATAGCCCTCTTTGGAGAGAAATACGGGGAAAAGGTCAGGGTAATCGACATAGGCGGCTATTCGAAGGAGCTGTGCGGCGGCACGCACTGCGAGCGCACAGGAGACATCGGCATGTTCTGCATAACAGGCGAGATCTCATCGGAAGCAGGCGTGCGCCGGATAGAAGCCATCACACGGCGCTCCGCCGTTAAACTGCTCCAGTCAGACCGGCAGCTGCTGAAGGAGCTTTCCACAGCGCTCCATACAAATCAGCGCGATCTCCCTGAGAAGGTGGAGAGCCTCGTCAAGGAGATAAAGGAGCTGAAGAAGATGAGAGCCCAGGAAGGGTTGAAGGACGTGAAGGCTCTGAAGGAGCAGCTTCTCGCAGGAGCTGCTGAGGCTGGCGCCGCCAGAATAGTGACATCGTTCCAGAGTGAGCTCACGCCGGACCAGCTCGGAGCTCTTGCCGATGAGCTGAGGAGCGGAGCAGCCCCGATCTGCGGCCTCCTGATAGCGGGCGAGGAGGAAAAGCTCATCGTGATAGGCTTTGCCTCGAAAGAGCTTGTGGACCGCTGCAAAATAAGCGCCGGAGCCGTTGTCAAAGAGATCAGCTCCATGCTCGGCGGAGGCGGAGGCGGAAGGCCTGACTTCGCAAAAGGCGGCGGTAAGAATCTGGACAAAGTTCCTGACGCGCTCAAAAAAGCGGAGGAAATGCTCCGCGCTGCTCTCGACCGCGCAGGCGCGAAAATCTGACAATAACATTCCGGGAGGATATATAATGAGCTACGACTTTACAGAAATTGAACATAAATGGCAGAAAAAATGGGAAGATTCGAAGCAGTTTGTCACCAATGAGAACCCGAAGAGGAAGTACTATCTGCTGGTGATGTTTGCTTATCCGTCAGGCGATATCCACATAGGGCATTTCAGGAACTACTCTATCGCCGATGTCTATGCCCGCTACAAACTGATGGAGGGCTGCGACCTGCTGCATCCCTTCGGATGGGACGCCTTCGGAATGCCTGCCGAGGGAGCGGCCATAAAGGCCGGAGTCGACCCTGAGGAATGGACGCTCAATAACATAAAAGTGTCGAGGGCCACGTTGAAGAAGCTTGGCATATGCTATGACTGGTCCAGAGAGGTCGTAACGTGCCTCCCTGACTATTACCGCTGGACGCAGTGGATGTTCCTGCAGTTCTTCAAGGCTGGCCTCGCCTATCAGTCGAAGGCTCTCGCCAACTGGTGCCCTGACTGCAAGACCGTGCTGGCCAACGAGCAGGTCATCAACGGCACATGCTGGCGCTGTCACAGTGAGGTGACCAAGAAAGAGATGACCCAGTGGTTCCTGAAGATAACCGACTACGCGCAGCGGCTGCTCGACGGGCTGGACAGCCTTCCTGGATGGCCCGAGAACATCGTGACGATGCAGCGCAACTGGATCGGCAGGAGCGAAGGGACGGAGATCTCGTTCCCCATAGAGAATTCGGAGCACAGCCTGCCTGTCTTCACGACAAGGCCCGATACGCTTTTCGGCGTGACATTCATGGCGATGGCGCCTGAGCACCCGCTCGCGAAAGAGCTTGTGAAAGGAACCCAGTACGAGGCTGGAGTGCTCGAGTACATTCAGAAGAGCGTGCTGAAGAAGGACATAGACAGGACATCTACTGTAGGCGAGAAGGACGGTGTCTTTTCAGGGCGTTTCGCCATCAACCCTCTTTCAGGCGAAAAGGTGCAGATATGGATAGCCGATTACGTGCTGGCGACTTACGGCACTGGCGTCGTGATGGGCGTTCCTGCCCACGATCAGCGCGACTTCCTGTTCTGCGGAAAGTACGGGATCCCGATCAAAGTCGTCATCGAGCCTCCTGACAGGAAGCTCAGCGCCACGACGATGGAAGAGGCCTATGTCGATGAAGGCACGATGGTGAACTCAGGGGAGTTTACAGGCACTCCTTCAAAGGAAGGAATCACAGCCGTATCGATGGCAGTCGAAGCAAAAGGCATAGGGAAGCGGACCATCAACTACCGCCTGAGAGACTGGCTCGTGTCGAGGCAGCGCTACTGGGGAGCCCCTATCCCGATCATCCACTGCGAAAGCTGCGGCACCGTGGCGGTGCCTGAGTCGGATCTGCCTGTGCTGCTCCCGAGAGGCAACATAGATTTCATCCCGAAGGGGCGCTCGCCGCTCGAAGACTGCGCGAGCTTCATCAACACGAAATGCCCTCAGTGCGGGAAGCCTGCAAGGCGCGATCCAGATACTCTCGACACGTTCATGTGCTCATCATGGTATTATACTCGCTACACAGACCCTCACAACGAAAAAGAACCCTTCAGCAGGGCCCAGGCAAAGAAATGGCTCCCTGTCGACCTGTATATAGGCGGCGCCGAGCACGCCTGCGGCCATCTGATCTACTTCAGGTTCTTCAACAAGTTCCTGCATGATAAAGGGTGGCTCGAGCACGACGAGCCTGCAACGCGCCTGTTCAATCACGGCATGGTCCTCGATGAGAAGGGCGAGATCATGTCCAAATCGAAAGGGAACGTCGTTTCTCCGATGGACCTGCTCAAGGAGTTTGGCGTCGACGTTTCACGCCTCGCCATGTTCTTCGCCTCGCCCTCCGAGAAGGAGGTGCTGTGGAGCAGCGGCTTCGTGACAGGCGTATCACGGTTCCTCCACAAAGTCTGTGCATTCTTCATGGGCGTGACGGCGAAAGGGCCGGCAAAGGTGGAGCGCTTTGACTACTCTTCACTGAGCGACAGGGAAAAGAAGCTCTATATAGCCGTCCACCGGCTCACGAAGAAGGTGACTGACGACATGGAGCGCTTCCAGTTCAACACCTGCATAGCCGCACTGATGGAATATTTCCCGCTGCTGGAGAGCTATTCAGGCAACAGCGATCTGTTCATGCTCGCCCTGGAGCGCTTCGTGAAAGTGATGGCGCCCTTCGCGCCTCATCTCGCCGAGGAGCTGTGGCAGCATCTGGGCCACGGGAAGTCAATCTTCCTTACTTCCTGGCCGGCATACGACGCCGAAGTACTGAAGCTCGATACCGTGACAGTGGTCGTGCAGGTGAACGGAAAGCTGAAAGACAGGCTCACCCTTGAGCAGAACACGCCTGACGCCGAAATCGAGCGTCTGGCCCTCGAATCGCCTGCCGTGAAGGCCGCCCTGGAAGAAAAAACCATCAGAAAAGTAATAGTGGTACCGAACAAGCTCGTCAACATCGTAGCCAGCTAAAAAGTGGGGACAGCTTACCATTATTTACAACGTTAACATTGTTAACATGTTTCAGGCAGGAAGCAGGGACAGTTGACCACTTTCCTGGGATGTGCCGGGCAAGCAGGGACAGTTAACAACTTTCCTGAGATGCGCCGATATCCAGGGACAGCTCGCTGCATCTGCAACACGGCAAAGCAGTGGTGAACAATCCTTCAGTGCAGCAGGAGTTACTCGCTTGTCAGATACAGATCGGTCAGATATTTCTGCAGCAACTCCATCCTGGGCTCGTCGAGACCGGCCAGCGTGACGCCTGCGAACCATTTCTTCATTGCGCGGGAATGGTGGGTGTGCACGACTGTGGCGTGGCATATCAGGTGGCGCAGCTTCTTGTACGGTCCTATCCTGATCCATATGTGCTCTCGGGCTTCTATGTTCCTGTCCACTTCGAGAAGCGCGCCCTGCAGGCTGATATCAACGAGAGTGCCATAATGCTCCTTCTCGCCGCCCAGGAGCTTCCATACGAGAGGTATATCGGCAGACACTCTTACAGTCTTCCTCTTGTAGCCCGTGTCTTCTCTCCGCAGGCCGTACTTTGTCAGAAGCAGGCCAAGCCAGGAATTGGCTATCTTCTCATATGAATCGTTGAACTGCAGTCCTGCCTTGAAATCCTCTCCATCTCTCATGCACCACAGAACGCTCATGTAAACGTCTTTGTGGTCATAGCGGGACTTTTCGAATATCTTGCTCTCCTCCCTGACAGAGACGAGAAGAGTCTGGCCGGCAGTAAGCTTTCTGAACGAAATCACATGCATCCCGTACAGGCCGACATCCTTTATTACGAGGGGGACCTGCGTCTGGTCGATATAGGTATAGATGCCTGTAATGTCGCAGGGCTTCCTGGGAGAGTTGCGCCTTTCTCTAAGCAGATGCTCCAGGCGCTTGCCCCATATCTTATTGAAAAGGGTCTTCATCTCGCCGATAATATCCATTATCCAATACCTCTCAGATGAACCTATCTTATCTACTATTATTCATTCAAAGCGCGGCTGATCCTGCAATTCAGCAATGAAGGGCCTAACAGCTTTTTGTTAATAAAGGAGTCTGTTAATAAAGGAGTCTGTCACCATTTTCAGAGCCTGTTCACATTTACAGGGCCTGCGCCTATATGTTAATAAAAGAGTCTGTCACCATTTTTCGGGTGCCGACACGCCAGACGCTTATGTGCCAGGAGCCGTTGTTGAACGAGGCTAAAAGGGGCTCGCCGGGGTGGAATTCAAGAGCTCTGGAGGGCTCGGGATATTTTACTCTCATTCCAGACAATGGCTTCAGTATCGGATGCTGCCAGCTTCCCCGCCTCCAGATCTCTATCTGACCTCTTTCGCCGTACTGCGCTTCAGAACGGACTGCGACCCATTCTCCATCGCTCGATATCGATATGGAGACTGCGCTGCTGAGGCATGTGAGCCTTGCCAGCAGAGTCCTCTTCTCTGCGGATATCACGACGATCTCCCTGCCTCCTCCGGAGACATAAAGCTCAGAACCGCAGGGAGACCAGGCCATAAGGCTGACAGGCTTCGGGACGCATCTGGACTCCTGCTTCCCGTGTGAAATGGGGAGAAGCTCTTCATACTGCCAGAGAAGGCTGCCCTCCCGGCTGTCCAATATGGCGATCTCTCCCTTCCTGGACAGCGAGGCCATGCAGGCGCCGTCAGGGGACCAGGCCATCCGGGCCGCTCCATTCGGAATGCCAATCCTGTATGTGCTGACAGCATTGCCTTCGAGATAGAATATCTCTATGCCGTCAGTTCCGCATAGAGCTCCGGCAGGCCTGTCGGGACTCCACAGAAAGAAGCCATAATTCCCGCTGCCTGTCTGATGGATAACGGATCTCACATCGGCATCTATCACAGTCACAGTCCCTTCTCCACCTGAAACGGCAATATACCTTGAATCACAGGACCATGTGGGAACGGCGCCGTGCGTTATTCCCTGCACATTCTGCCTGACAGTATCGAGACGGTTCAGAAGAGGATTATAGAGCCTGACCCGGCTCTTATCGGGATGGGAGTAATTGTAGCAGACAAGGGCAAGAACAGGCTTTCCAGGCGCCCAGGCGGCAGAAGCAGTCTCAATCTCATCAAGAAAGGATCTCACGATCTTTCCTGTCTCAAATTCCCACACCAGCGCTGAATTCTCGCCGCGGCACTGGCTCGACGTTATTCCGGCAATGAACCGGCCGCAGGAAGACCATCGCAAGTCTTCAAGCTGGCCCCTTTCGTAATCGGCAAAGCCCGGTACATCGAGCTCTTTTTCCAGGAGAAGGACGGGGATGTACATCAATTGCTCCTTTTAATGTCTATTTGCGGGCTCCGTGAGTTTTCAGCAGTTTGACCATCTGCGACGATCCGCGGCATTCTGCCCAGTAAAGAGGCGTCCCTGTATGCCTGATGTTTATGTTTATATCGGCGCCTCTATCTATGAGAATCTGAGCGGCGGCGATGTTGTCTGTATGAACTGCAAAATGAAGCGGCGAGAAGCCCATTGAAGCGACTGAATGATTGGGATCGGCACCATAATCGAGCAGAAGCCGTATTATTGCAGCCATCTCTCCATGGGTGCTCTTTTCAAAACCGGCAAATATGACATAGGAGAGCGCAGTGTATCCACGGTTATCTTCAATTTCGACTTTTGCGCCCTTTTCAAGAAGAACTCTTACAACAGTCTCACAACAGATCTTCGCGGCGACGTGAAGGATCGGCATGCCGCCGGAGCACTCATTTGCAAGCGCCGGTTCCTCTTTGAGCAGGGCAGCGGTCAGGCCCGAGTCACCTGCCGTCATTGCTGCAATGAGCTCGTCAACCTTCCTCTTTTTCTCCAGCGCCTTCGCAACCTCGGCGGAAACGGAGTCGCCCGCGCAGCCGGCATTTTCAGGCGCCCTCCCGAACAAATCGCTCACTGACAGGGTCGCGCCTCTCGACAGCAGAAAGTCCACCATCTCTCTCCTGTCATAATACTCTGCGTAATAGAGCGGGGTCCATCCAAGCACATCGTCGGCATAATTCGGATCGGCGCCGTGATCGAGCAGGAGCCGCGCAACTGCGACATTGCCTGACATGGCCGCCTCATGGATGGGCTGGGCGCTACCGTCATCGCTGGCTGAAACTTGCGCCCCCTTCTCTACGAGAAGCGCGGCGACAGCCAGATGGCCGATCGCTGCGGCGTAATGAAGCGGTCCGGCCCCTTCCCTGTCTCTGGCATCAATATCCGCGCCCTTATCTATTAAAAAAGCAGCAAGCTCAGCATTGCCCCGCTCCACGGCAAGATGCAGCGCTGTCATGCCGGAGCCGTCGAGAGGCACTTTAACCATATTACCATCCCTGCCGACAATCTCCTCTGATGCAGAAAAATCGCCGTCGATTATGGCCTCGATGAACAGCTTCTTGCTGCTGTTCAGATTATTCTCAAACTGCTTGAGGAACTCGAACATCGAATGCCTGCCCCTCTTGAAAGCGCAGGCAGCCAGATCCTCCGCGTTCGGACCTTTCATGTTAATCCTCTCTGGAGATGCCTCCAGCACCCGTTTCACCGTATCAATGTCTCCGCGAAGGACAGCATCGAGGAAGCGCTTTTTCTCATCCTCCTCTTTTCTGAACGCCTCGTACTCGGGCGAAAAGTCCGGGTCAACTCTCTTTAAAGTCCAGAGGACAGGCAGGACGTAAATCCAGAAGAGGTATATGGCTCCAGCCGCGAATAGAACCAGAAGCAGTATGACTCTTATCCTGACCGGGATATCCCCTGCAACGACCCGGTGAGCGGCAATCTGTATGGCAATACTGGTTATCAGAACAGCAGAGAGAAAGCGGGAGTCCACAGAGAGCCAGGCATGAAGAAAGCCTTTAAGATACTTTCGTGCAAAGATCCCCACAGTATATACGAGAAAGAGAATAACGAGAAATTCAGCGCGCATAATTCTATTTTAAGGAAAAAATCCATCAGAATCAAGGTCTCTGAGAAACTTCCAGATCTCTCAGGAGCCGGAACAGGAAAAGAAATCAATGTGCTTGAATATTCCGGCTGGATCTTATTCATACCCCGTCGATGACTGCACATGATTTGAGAGTGATTCTTCCTGTATGATGCCATAGAATAAAAAGACTGCCGCTGAAAATCGGGAACAGGAGCAAATAAATGAGTATATGCTGCTTCGATGGGATCGCTCCGGCCCTGCCGTATGGGATGATAATAAGCGACGCCGCCAGTGGCGTAATCCTCGATATCAACGAGATTGGCTGCTGTCTTCTGGGCCTCACCCGTGAAGAGACAGCAGGGAAACAGGTGAGTCATTTCATCCTCACAGCTGATGAGAGCGGATCTCCGCGCAGGAATTCAGCTGCCATTAAAGACAGTGGCGGCAGGGACTCAGAGAGTGAAATCCGTGATATCTGCTGTGGCAGCGGAGCGCCTGATTCCCAGGAAAGCTCAGATGGAGACAAAGCCGCAGATCACACCAGGCAGAGATGCATTCTCAGAACAGTGGACGACGAGCTCGACATTCTCCTCGACATGAACAGAATACAAGTCGGAAGCAGAAAGCTGCTGCTTCATTCATTTGAGCCTGTCACGCGCAGCCACGATCAAGGAGGGCATGAGCCTGAATCAAAGCGACAGGGCCTGTACGTTTCTCCCACGCTCTCTGCAATACTCGATTCCATCCCGGACAGGGTGTTTTTCAAAGACAGGAACGGAGCATACAGCTACTGCAACTCCCAGTTCGCCAGTTTCGCAGGCATGAAAGCAGCTGATATAATCGGAAAGACCGACTATGATCTGTTCAGCCGTGAAATTGCCGATCTGTTCACAGAGCAGGACAGGATAATGATGGAGCAGAGAAAGCCGATCCATTACGAAAGATGGCTCAGCTCTCCCGACTGCGGGAGGAATCTGATGGATACCATCAAGGCGCCTCTCATGCTCGGCGACAGTATCGCCGGAATAGTCGGCGTCTGCCGCGATATAACTCGTCGCAGTGAAATCGAGGAAGCCTTGAGAGAGAGCGAAGAGAACTTTCGAACCTTCATCGAGACAGTGGACGATATAATCCTGATAGTGAATACAGATGGACTGCTCCTCTACGCAAACCCTGCAGCATCAAGGAAGCTTGGATATTCCAATGAAGAGCTGATGAACATGAAGGTGCCGGATATGCATCCCGAGGAATACAGGGCCGAAGCAGCGGTGATCTTCGAAGCGATGCTCAAGGGCGAGCGGGAGTTCTGCCCTCTTCCCCTCCTTGCCGTTAACGGGAGATACATACCTGTGGAGACAAGGGTCTGGATGGGCAGATGGAACGGAAAGGAGTGCATATACGGCATCTGCAAGGACCTGTCGAAGCAGCATGCCGCCCTGGACAGATTCCACAAGCTTTTCGACAGCAATCCGGCGCTGATGGCTGTCAGTCTGGTGCAGGACAGGAAGTTTGTCGATGTCAACGCCGCCTTTCTCGAAAGGCTCGGCTTTGAAAGGGAAGAAGTGCTCGGAAAGACCAGCACGGACTTGAACCTCTTTGTAGACAGGGAAAAGCAGCTCGAAGTGGCAATGGCTCTGAACTCAACCGGACAGATAAAAAACGTGGAGCTTCAGCTGCGCTGCAGGGACGGCCGGATTCTGGACGGGCTGTTCTCTGGAGTGCTTATAGATAATCAGCTGGAGAAGGTCTTTCTGACTGTGATGATAGATATGACAAAACGCAAGGAAGCTGAGAAAAAGCTCCTCAACCTCAACATAAGGCTCGAGGAAGCTACATCCCTGGCAAACGAGATGGCAACTGAAGCCATGAGGGCAAACGCCGCCAAGAGCGAATTCCTGGCCAATATGAGCCATGAGATCCGAACTCCGCTGAACGGAGTGATAGGATTCTCAGAGCTTCTGTCCGGCACGAAGCTCGACGACAACCAGAGCCTCTATGTAAACAACATAGGGAACTCTGCCAGAACGCTCCTCGGCCTGATAAACAATATACTCGATTTCTCGAAGATTGAAGCAGGAATGATCGAGCTCGATCTGGAGAGGTTCGACCTCCTCGAGCTCGCGGAAAAAACAATTAATCTGGTGGCATACGGCGCCCATAAAAAGGGGCTGGAGCTCCTTCTCGATTACGGCGATGAAGTCCCGCGCCACATCTGCGCCGACCAGATAAGACTGAGGCAGGTCCTCATCAACCTGCTCGACAACGCCATCAAGTTCACAGAAGAGGGAGAGGTGGAGCTCCGCATTTCAATGGCAGAGCTTGCTGAACACGGCGGGAAGGCCCGTCTACTCTTCGAGGTCAGGGACACCGGCATCGGCATTGCAGAATCGAAAAAGCAGAAGCTCTTCAAGGCATTTTCACAGGGCGACACTTCCACGACAAGAAAATACGGCGGAACGGGCCTGGGCCTGGTCATCGCTCACAAACTGCTGAAGAAGATGGGGTGCTCTCTGCTGGTTGACAGTGAGCCGGGAAAGGGCAGCATATTCCACTTCACGCTCGAGATGGCGGTCTTCGAGCCGTCAGAAGTCCCGGCCCCGATCCTGTCGAAGCCGGCCAGAGTGCTTGTCGTCGACGGAAACAGCTCTTTCAGAGCAATCACCGGGCGGATGCTCGGCAGCCGGGCCATTATGTGCGACAGCGCTTCAAACGAAACAGAAGCGCTGGATAAGGCGGGCGCCACCAGCTATGACGCGTTTCTGATCAGCTGCCGCATGCCTTTCATGGACGGATTGAGAGTCGTAAAAGCCCTGAAATCAGATCTCGATATCTCGCCTGAAAACCGAAATATAATAGTGCTGCACAATCACACGGAAGACCTGTCATTTCACAAAGCCTGTGAAAGCCTGGGAGTGACGGCAAAGCTTGAGAAGCCGGTGAGGCGGGAGAGCCTGCTCAAGATGCTCTCAGTGTCCGATATCCGCATATCCCGTGCAGAAAAGGAAACACCTGCATCGGAGCCTGCCGCGGGCATTGATGATCAAGACAGAAAACGCTGCACAGTGCTGATTGCAGATGATACCCAGATAAACATGCTGCTCACAAAGATCATCGTCTCCAAAAACCTTCCTGGAAGCAGGATCATTGAGGCGCGAGACGGGAAATCGGCAGTCGATATGTATAATGAGCACCACCCTGACCTGATCTTCATGGACGTCCAGATGCCGGTGATGGACGGTTATGAAGCAGCAGAGGCGATCCGCGTGATAGAGAGCGCAACTTCGAATCACGTCCCAATAGTAGCGCTGACGGCAAGCGCCATGCACGGCGAGAGGCAGAGGTGCCTCCGCTCGGGAATGGACGAATATTTGACCAAACCTGTGACCATAAGCGCGATGAAATCTGTGATAGATCGCTGTCTGAAAGCGCCAGGAGGAAACCAGAATACTGCTGTCCAGCAGAGCAAGCCGGATTATGCGCGTTTCAACAGAGAAAAGCTGGTGGATCTTCTCGGACCTGATTCAGATGCTGTAGGGAATCTTCTCTCCATGGCCAGGGAGTGCTTTCCAAAGCATCTGTGCTATCTGGCAGAGGCGATAGCAGCCAGGGACTTCCTGAAAATAAAGGCTGCCTCTCATAGGCTGTACGGCTCGGCCAGGAGCATGTTCTTTGATACCTTGGCGGATAAATCGCAGATAATAAATGAAATGTCCGAAGTGGACTACTCGAGGATCTCCGCTGTCTATGATGAGATCAAAAATGAATACCTGCTTCTGGAAGAGGAGCTGATCTACTTCGAGAATCATGAAAATCATTCAAAAGGGCACAATCTCCATCATCACTCTCCGCCGGAAAAGGGCGGGGCTGAAACAGCAACATGATGTTCTTCGGCCTGTGATTCAGGCAGAAAAGGAGCAGATCGATGCCCGATAAATACCGCCATCTCATCAAAGAAAAGTATCTTTCATCGTGGCCTGATTCGACGGAGCTCTTCAGGACTATCCTGGCTGTCGCGGAAGAAACGGGAATGGACTGGGCGCTCGGCTGCCTCGAACAGTGCGTCACGGAAAAAAGGATGCTGTGGATAGAGAGGAATCTGGGAAAGCAGCAGAGGACAGGCAATCCGCTCCACGACGGATATACGATCTTCTATCAGGCATATCTCGGCGCTTCACTGGCAGAAGACGGGGAGATAGTTGAGGAAACCGGCGCGAAGCTTGTAACGAGGTGGTGGAACCGCTGCCCGACACTGGAAGCCTGCAATGCCCTGAACCTCGACACGAGAGAGATATGCAGCAGGGTGTATCACAGGCCTGTCCAGGCCTTCCTGTCTGCAGTCGATTCGAGGCTGACATTCGAGAGAAACTACAGCGCGCTGAGGCCATACACGCCATACTGCGAAGAAATCCTGATGCTGAAGAGCTGACAGCCGTCCCATTTTATGATAAAGCCGCAAGCTGCCCCACATCTCCGACAAGAATAAAAATAGTAAGCTGTCCCCAGTTTTTACATGAAAAGTAGTTAACTGTCCCCGGTTTTCTGTCCCCGGTTATTTGAGCTGGTCTCTTATCTGCTTTTCGTAGTCCTGGTATTGCGGGGAGTCCTGCCCGGTGTAGTTGTAGTTTTTGTACAGGCCGGTGAGGCGCGTGAAGAACTCGCGGGCCTCTTCCTTGTCGGCAAATTTATATTCCCTGTCGATTATCTCCTTGACGAAATAGAAGCTGTGGACCTGCCTGTCCCTGGACATGGAGGCGTCCACGTCGTCGAAGGCGTCCTGCTGCAGGTAGACCATGTCGAGGAAGAGCGACTTCTGCCACGTCACATAGTCCTCTATCGATATGCCCTCCTCACCTGTGACCTGCATCATCTGGTAGATGCTGTCGCCCCTCACGAGCAGATCTTTCAGCTCCTTGACATCCTTCGTCCAGGTCTCCTTCAGATTCCTGTTGAACCATACCTCGAGCTGATCGAGGTACCGCGACCACGAAATGAGAGGGTCGATGGCAGGGAAGTAGCGCTTGTAGGCGCGATCATACGAAAGGCCGAGAAATGTCTTGACAGTGGCGAGCGTTCCCTGCGTTACAGGCTCTTCGAAGTTTCCTCCGGCAGGAGACACAGTCCCGATCATCGTGAGGCTTCCCACCGAGCCGTCAGTGCTTCTGACGACGCCGGCCCGCTCATAGACGTTCTTGATTGACGACTCGAGATAGGCAGGGAAGGCCTCCTCTCCCGGTATCTCCTCGAGTCTTCCCGATGTCTCGCGCATGGCCTGCGCCCACCTGGAAGTCGAATCTGCGATCAGCAGCACGTCGAACCCCATCTGGCGGTAATATTCTCCAAGCGTGATGCCTGTATAGATCGACGATTCTCTCGCCGCGACAGGCATCGACGAGGTGTTGCATATGATTATGGTGCGGTTCATCAGCGACCCGCCTGTCTTGGGGTCGACCAGTTCCGGAAACTCCTTGATGGTCTCGACCACTTCACCGGCGCGCTCGCCGCAGGCCACTATGATGACTATATCGACTGTAGAATACCGCGACATCAGGTTCTGAAGCACTGTCTTTCCCGCCCCGAAAGGCCCCGGGATACAGGCCGTGCCGCCTCTGGCAATCGGGAAGAAAGTATCCACTATCCTCTGCGTTGTCGTAAGAGGCTCTGCCGGGAAGAGGCGCTCCACGATCCTGCGGCGGAGCATCGAAGACGGCAACGGGCGCCTGACAGGCCATTTCTGGACGAGAGTGACCTCGGTCTCGACTCCCTTGCTGTTCTTTATCCTGGCGATCGGAGTGTCAGCGGTGACGGAGCCGTCCCTTATCCACGTCACTTCCACCTCGTCCGGCTCACCGAACGGGACCATTATCTTGTGAGGGAACGCTCCCTCCTTGACCGTGCCCAGTGCCTGTCCTGCCCTGAGCTTTTCTCCGATTATGACTGATGCGGCGAAATCCCATTTCTTCACCAGGTCGAGAGGAAAAACGTCGGTGCCTCTCTTCAGGAAGAATCCATCTCTCTGCGCGAGCACTGAAAGAGGGTTCTGAAGCCCGTCGAAAACCTGCCCGAGAAGTCCCGGTCCCAGATTGACAGAGAGGAGATCGCCGGTCAACTCGACTGTGTTGCCGAGCGTAACACCGTCCGTATCCTCGAAGACCTGCATATCGGCAGTATTGCCGCGGATTCTCAGAACCTCGGCCTTCAGGCGGTCGCTGCCCACGCATACATATCCGACCTCATTCATCACAATCGGACCATCCAGGACCTCTATCGTGACAAGACTCTCCTGCGCATCTATCACTGCGGCCTTCGTCGAACTGCCAGGCGCTTTTCTTTCTTCAATGTCAAGAGGAATGTTGCTCATATCTGTCGATTACCTCCGTGATGTAATTGTCGAAGCGCTCCCGTGCGGCATCTGCGCTGAAGGTGAGCCAGTTTTTAATGGCAATCCATTTGCTCACATAGAAAAGAATCGTCTCGAAAGTGAAAGGATGCTCGGCCATGTAGTCATCGGCAGTCTTCCAGTTCTGCTTCATTATGAGCTTTTCGAGCTCGAGGGCCTGGTCTGTCTCGATGAACTCTCGGGCCTTGGGGATCCAGGGATATTCAAGGCCCAGCTGTAGATCGACATGCTTCCAGTTTCTCCTGATATGGTCCACCCACTGGCCTACACCCCAGGCCTCACCCTTCAGCGGCACAGGCATGTCGAGATGGCGGCGCCTCAGTGCCACCAGAATCGTGCGCTGATCCATGACCTTGCTGACCATCGCCTTCAGGATGGGATAGCTTGTAGCGGATTTCAGCATCTCGTCATAGATCTTCGCGACATCCACATCTGTCCGCTCGAGCGGCTGCATCTGCCAGCCGACGAATGTCAAGGTCTTCTGCATTATCTCCACGTCTTCAGGCTCGAGCATCTTCATCCTGTCTCGGAGGCGAACCTCGTTGATCGGGAGGTGAACGGCCCGCTCGAAATAAGGCAGGGTCGGCAGGCTCGCATAGAGCGTGTAATACTGCTTCTGAAACATGTCAGTGAATAACTCCCTCTACAAGATCGCGGAACCTCGGAACGAGATGCTTCAGAAGCAGGGCGGAGAGTGCCCTGTCCGTGAAGTCCAGCTCCACGTTCTGGCCAACAAATCTCACCCTTATGCCTTCTGCGCCGTCTCCTGACGGCACGAGCGAAACGCCTTCACGGAGCATGTCCCTGCCGACATTGATAATCAGCGGATCAGCCGGGCCGCTCTGATTTGATTTCGCCTTGTTGGGAGTGTCTGCAAACCAGTGCTCAGACAGCAGGACCTGTATGGCCTGGTTCCTCTCCGGAGCTGAGCGGCCGGCAATTGCGAGGATCAGTTCTTTCAAGACACCGCTGTCCGACAGCTCCTTTGATACGAGCTGCACAATCCTGGCTTTGAAGCGGTTGTTCAAATGCTCCTTCATCTCGATGACGGCGTCGCGGAGGGCTATCTGCAGCGCCTCCTTCGAGGCCGCCCTGTCAGCCTCTATCTCAGCCCTGGTCTTCGTAAGCAGAACATCTGCTTCTGACTGGGCCCTGGCGGTAATCTCCGCAGCTCTTTTTTCGGCATCTTCGAGAACCTTTCTGGCGCCCTCTTCACCGGCTTTGACTCCTTCATCGCGGAGCCGGGCAATGAGCTTTTCCACACCTGAAGACGTGGTGAGTTGCTGTTCCATACTCTCTTCTCCTTTACAGTTGACTGAACCTCACAATCACGGGCAGCCTGCGGGATTTTGAAGCTTCCGGCAGGCCGGAAAAGACAGTCAGTCCGGCTTGCTTTCCCGGCCGTACACAAATGTTCTTCGCTTCAGGACAGTGACAGAGACCGCCCTGCCCGGACAGATGCATGGCGCGCTGCCAGGCATCACTATTTGATAGGCATTGTGCCCACTGCTATAAGAGCAAAGACGAGAACGAAGATCGCAAAGCCTTCGATTACTCCTGCTGGAGTGATCGAGATGCCGAAGATCTCAGGCTTGCTCTTTGATGTCTGAATGCAGGAGGCACAGGCCCGGCCCTGATTTATGCCGCAGAGCATCAGCGCCACACCTGCCAGGACTCCGATCCCGAACAGTCCTGCCGCATGCTGTGTCTCTATTGTGCCTTCCTTGACGTAGCGAAGCATCATCATCGTTACGACAACACCAAAGATGATCATCGTGGAAGGCATGACAGAGATGCCTATGTACTTCCCGTATCCGCTCTCTACGTCCAGAAGGGCGCCTATCGCCGCCTGCCCTGCCTTTGTGCACCCTATGATGCTGCCGATGCCGCCGAGCGCGACAGGAGCGAAAATCCCCAGCCATCCCAGTGCAAGAATTATTGACTGCACACTGTCCGTATTACCCATATTACGATTCCTCCCTTCGTGCAAATGCCCGGAAGGGATAGCCCTCTTCCGGAATGCTCCAGTTTAAAAACTCTATGAGATTGAGCCTGAGACCGTGAATGACTCCGCCCATTATTCCCATCAGAAGATTCAGCGTGTGGCCGAGCAGGTATATCAGAATCCCGAAGAAGAAGCCGATCCCGGGGATAGTGGTCATGACTTCCTTTCCCAGGCCGTTGAAGGCCATCCCGAGAGAGGCTGACGCAAGGCCCAGGGCAAAGAGCCTCAGATAGCTCAGGATGTCGCTGAAGACGTTCGTTATTCTCGTGAGGCTGTGAAGGCCTTCGAGTATTCTCCTGCCAAGAGGCTCGCCGGCTCCTGAGAACGCGAAGACGAGCAGGCCGCCTGCGCACATCAGGACAATCCCAGCCGTTCCGGCTGCGCTGTTCATATTTCCCTGCACGATGCCAGCCATGGAAGCTCCAAGTATGACAGATATCCATCCTGCAGGGGCGAGCGCCCTGTCCTTCAGCCCTGTCCTCGCTATGACGACAATGTTCGAAATGATTATGTGCACTATCCCTACTACTATGGCCACGAGCATCATCGTGTTGAAGTCGTTGAGATCGAGAACCTTGAGCCTGTCAAGAAACGAGCCTTTTTCCGGCTCTATGCAGAAATAGCTGCCCACCATGACGCCCCATACAAGCGTCGTAAAAATCAGCATTGAGCAGAGTACCCTCATGCTCCTCCCTGATTCGGTGCCTCCCATCTTCTTCCAGAACAGCAGCAGAAAAAACAGAAAAATGAGGCCGTATCCGGCATCGGACACTATCATCGCAAAGAACACGACAAACGAGAACAGGATGATCAATGAAGGATCTGAAAGCCAGTACTCAGGTGTCTTGTAGAAAGTGAGGAGATCCTGGCCGCTCGCAAGAGCAGGAGGGTTCTGCAGCAGCGTGGGAGGCGTGTCTCCGTGAACCGGCTCCCGGATCTCCATGGCAATATTGTGGGATTCGCAGTACTTTGTCAGATCGTCGACCCTGTTCCTGGGCGCCCAGGCCTGCAGCACGAATATAGGCTCCTGATCGAGAGTCAGGCCTGTTGCTTTCCTGAGCTCCCTAATATCGTCGAGCTTGCTCAGATTCCGCTCGAACATATCGCACCATCTTGTGAGACTGAAACGGGCAGAATCGAGATCATCGATCTTGTTGTCCAGCTCCATCAGGCGGTGATGCAGATCTGACAGCGATCTGCTGCCCATCATTGTTCTGGGTACGGGCATCCCTTCCGGCTCTTCCTGTGACACGACGACGACATAGTGGAACCGATCGTCTATCTTGACGACTGCCCACTGAAGGTCCGACGCCTCCACCTTTTTCATCAGATGGTTGGGAACCACATAAAACCAGAGACGGAAGTTTTTCAGCTCTTCGAGGGAAGGCAGCACAAAATCTCCCCAGGGCTCGATGTGCCTGATCCTGTCTGCGACATGGTCGCGCTCATCGCGAAGGGCGTGCAGATGATCCTTCACTCTGAGCACATGCTGCTCCAGCTCTGCGGCGTTGAAGCCCTCAGTCCTGACCACCTGGTGCCTTCTCCGCGGATAAGACAGGAGAAAATCCAGCGCTTCACGGGAGCGGGGGCCGACCCCGCCGGAGTGCTCGCCTTCGGCTCCGGATGCAAGCGGCACTATATGAAGGACGCCAAGCTTCTGAAGCTCTGAGAGAACAGTCTCCTTCTCCCCGAAGATGCCGTATACAGTTACTTTTACAAGCGGTACGATGCTGATGGCCTGATTCCTCCTGCTATTCCTTTGGAGCCGACTGTTTCGTCTTAGCCAGCTTCGAGCGGACGACAGACGTCCTTTCCGCATCTCCCAGAAAGGTCTGTATGCGCTTTATATTCTTTCTGGATGTGGGGATGAGCACCTTGTCGAAGAGATTGACGCGCTGAGTGACGCGGCGCTTTGCCTTCTCCATTATCTTCACGCGCTCCTCGGCTACTTTCAGCCTTTCATGAAACTCGACGGCTTTCCTGAGGCGCGCCACGAGTATATCCACCCACTGGGGCTTGGCCAGCATCGAGTAGGGTTTGACAGAGCATTTGACCTCCTGCACGACAGGAACCCTGACGCCTACCAGGTTCTCGAGTCCCACCTTTACAGAATCCAGCCTTACAAGGTCTGATAGCCCCTCGATCTCCATCGTGAGCATCGGGAGCTCCTTCGCCGTCAGGGTTTTCATCTCATCATACTCTTTCCTGAGCTTCTGAAGCTCCTCCTGAGATCTTGCCAGCTCCATGGTGAGCTGCTGCCTCTTAAGATCAAGGGAGGGAAGCATCTTCACATAGAGCTTCAACTGATTGCGCTCATGCTGGAGCGAGCTTTTGCTCAGAGAAAGCTTGGCCATATATTCACACCTTTTCGAAATCGATCTTTAACCGCAGTTCCGGCCATTCAACGCCATCAGAGGCACAGGCATCATGCCGACGCCTTATCCTTCGGATAGTACTTGTCGATGAGGCTCTGCTTCATCAGAAGCTCCTGAGGCTCAAAACACTCGGCAAGGGTCTTCCAGCACAGGTCGAGCGCCTCTATCACGGGCAGGGACACATTGATATTCATGAACCGGTCCTTGAAAAAGCGCCCGAACTTCAGCAGCTTCTCGTCAAAGGCCGACAGCTCGAAAGCCATGGCCTGCTTCTTTTCTGCCTCGGTTGCGCCTGAGTAGAAGCGAATCATCGTGTTCATTATCTGCGAATGATCCTCCCTAGTCTCCTTGCCGACCACATGCTGCTTGAGCCTCGACAGGGAGCCGAACGGATCTATATACCCGTCGTGCAGATAGAACTGCCCCTCTGTAATATAGCCCGTGTTATCCGGGACAGGGTGCGTCACGTCGTTTCCAGGCATGGTGGTGACAGTCAGTATGGTCACCGAGCCTGCGCCCTTGAAATCGCACGCCTTCTCGTAGCGGCGGGCCAACTGGGTGTAGAGATCGCCCATATAGCCGCGCAGGGCCGGGATCCTCTCCAGGGCGATTCCGATCTCCTTCATCGCGTCGGCGTATGCAGTCATGTCGGTGAGAAGCACGAGAACCCTCTTGTGCTCTTCCACCGCAAACTTCTCGGCCACGGCAAGAGCCATGTCCGGAACGAGCAGTCTCTCCACCACCGGATCGGAGGCGAGGTTCACATACATGATCGTCCTGTGGAACACTCCGTGCTCTTCAAAGGCAGTGCGAAAGAAATTGTAGTCATCGAATATGAGCCCCAGCCCGCCGAAGACCACAATGTCTGCGTCCGCCTGGAAGCCGATCCTCGCGAGCAGAGCGTTGTATGATTCGCCGGCGACCGAGAATATGGGGATCTTCTGGCTCTCTACCAGACAGTTGAAGATATCGATCATGGGCACATTTGTCCGGATCATCTTCTGGGGCATGATGCGCATCATCGGGTTCACCGTCGGTCCCGCTATGCGGATCCTTGGTTCCGAGCCGAGCGAAGGCCCGCCGTCAATGGGCTCTCCAATGCCTCCGAATATGCGGCCCATGATATTCGGGGAGTAGACGCAGTCCATGGGCCGGCCCAGGAAGCGCACGCCGGCCTGCGTCGAGATGCCCTTAGCCCCCGCGAATACCTGGAGACTTGAAGTGTCCTTCTTGAACTCAACCACTCTTGCAAGCGATGTCTCACCGTCGGTGTTTTCCACCTCGGCGAGCTCGCCGAGCGCCACGCCTCCTGACTGTACCCGGATCATATCTCCCACGATGTCGTGAATACGAATATATCGCTTGAGCTCTGGAATCATTGCACTCGAGTCTCCTTCACAGTTATGGGATGGGATGCTGCATAGTTCCCCGATTGTTATGTTTATCAAATCTTCTATAAATATCAGCCCAGCCCTCTTTTCATTGTTGCTTCCCGGGAAAATTTCTGCTATACTCAGGAGCATAGCCCAGATATCGGCAGTAATACATTGAATTACGATGTCCGTCTCAGGCGGTGAAGGACCCGCATGGAACCGGAGGCCGCCGGACAGCGCAGGAGGTTCAGATGAAAACAGCTGCAGCAGCACTTCTCACATTGATGATGATAATGTTCATAGCGTCATATGCTGGCCCGGCCTGGGGCTCGGAAGACGACTATCAGATCGAGTTCAAGGGGAAGGTTGGAGAGGATCTCGACAAGATGGATGTCGACTCGCTGCTCGACAAGGTTTCGGACCTGCTTCAGCACTATAATTTTACCGATGACGACGTGCTCGATCTGACAGATTCGACAGAGGCGTTCATCAAGACGGTAAACGATTACTCGAAGAAACTGAAGGCCTCCGAGCCCGAGACCAAGGTTCTGGTCCCTCACGATGAGCTCAGAGATTACTGCAACAAGCTCGAAGGCTTCTGCAAGAAATACAATGTGACCATTGAGGATACGCTGAAGGTCGGAAGGGCAGTCGCCTCAGTAACCATGAGTCTGAAGGAATCAAAGGAAGAGAACAGCGCAGCAGGCGGAGACAATGCTGCAGGCGGAGACACAGCAGCAGGAGGAGACAACTCACAGGCGGATACCGGGAAAAAGACAATCGCCTCAAAAGAGGATATTGATGGAATATTCCTGGTACTGATGGATTTCTCCAGAAAGCACAAGATGATGGCCAGCGACTTCATACCCGTCATTTACCGGATCTGTGACATCGGCCTCACCTTCATGGACCACAGAGTCACGATGGACAAGCTAAAGCATGCAGGCGGAAGATGGAGAAAGCGGCTGTATGACCTCGGAGCATCGAAGGAGCAGGTCGACGGTCTCTATGACGCCCTTGTCGCATTCGTCTACAAGTACAAGATCAGCCTCAAGGAGATCCTCACCCTGAACAAGGAGATCAACAGACTCCTCAAAGGCGGCTCATCAGAAAGCGGCAAGAAGAAATAAGCCGGGACAGCCGGCCGATATTGATCCTGAACAGCGATGGCCCGTCTTTGCGAAAAGCGAAAAAGCCGTCGCTGTCTTGCGTACACGAACATTGCTTCTGCTGCCGCGTCTCCTCGTTTTCCAAAACCCTTTCGTGATTACAGCTATTGGCATTTATTGATTTTTCACAGTTTCTTTGTGAGTATTATTTACCCAAAATATTGCTGCCAGCGAACTTTTTCTTAATCAGATGATGCATATTGCATCATCCTCTGTTGCATGTTATAATGTGAAAGAATTCATCATTTGGTTTTTCGTATCAATCTACCAGGCAATGGGCGCAGCAGGACATAATAACTATGACAGACAAACGGAAAATCCTGATTGTCGAAGATGAAATTCTCACCGCTCGAATGATATCGAACCAGCTCAGGAACTCAGGCTACAACACGTGCAGGCTGGCGACAAACGGAGAAGACGCGCTCAGTGCCGCAGCCAGCGAAAACCCCAATCTCATCCTGATGGATATACGGCTTGCAGGAACGATGGACGGCATCGAAGTAGCAGAGATGATCCTGTCCCGGCGAAAGATCCCCATAGTGTTCATGTCTGGCTACATCAACAACGACATAATTGACCGGGCCGAACAGCTTAAGCCCCTGGCCTATCTGACAAAGCCGTTCAATCTGGCGGAACTGCAGTCCATAATAGACTCATACTTCGAAATGGCAGGCTCCGCGCCCCTGGCATGAAACCTCAGAAAGTCACCATGACGCCGATGCCTATCGTGCTCTGATTATTCGTCGTGCTGTCGTTGAAGCTTTTTACATCAGACCAGTCATACCGGAATTCAGGGCGTATAACGACATTCTTGCCTACCTTGAAAGAAGGCGACAGCGTGATCTCTTTCAGAGTCTGCGGGACGCCAGTCCTGTAACCCTGCGGATCGGAGAATATCTCGCCTCTCAGGGCCAGGCTGAATGTGTCGGTGAAATCGTAATTTCCTATAAGGGAAAAGCCGCTCCAGGTCGCGGCTGTGCCGTCGAGAAGGTAGTTGTCCTGCTTTGCGTAGTCGTAGTTTGCCAGCACGCTGAACTTCTTCGAGAGCCTGAAAGAGCCTACCCAGTCAAATATGATCCTGTTATTGTAATAGTCGTTCGGAATATCCGTCCATGTGCTGCTGTCAGGCTCAGGGCCGCTCAGCATGTTGAAATATATACCCACATTCTCATTCGGAGCATAGCTGAGCGAGAGCCCGAGGGTCTTCGCCGCATCGGTGTCACTGAAGTTGTCCCATCCGTTATATATGTGCCCCATCACACTGACCTGCGATGACAGATCATATGTCAGGCGGACGCCTGTATGGGTTGCAGGCTCCGCATAGCTCCACAGAAACGAGCGGGTATAGTTCTGATTGAGGACAGCCTCAAGAGACTCGGCACCTATCACTGTGGCCATCTTCCCTGCCTCGACCTTCAGGCCGCGGCCGACTGGAACCTTGTACGCCAGATAGAACTCGGCGAAATCGTGTTTGTCGTCGTAAGTCCCGAGACCTCTCGAGTGAAGGAGCCGGGGCATCTCGCCGCCTGTAAGCTTGAGCCTGTAGCCCAGGCGTCCCTTGTCAGGGTCCTGGTTGATCTTGACTTCTATAAGATCGGGGCTGATGAAGTTCGAGCGGGAGTCGAAGGGCCTGAAATCGTTCAGGCCTGAAGCCGGATTATTCGTGTTGATCTCATACAGGCCCTGAAGATATACGCTTATTGTGGCTTTCGACTTTTTCGCCGCCTCTGCCTCTTCGGCTTTGACATCTTTCTGCTCCTGGGCAGAGACAGGGATTGCCCCCGCTGTCACTGACAGGCAGCAGAACAGCAGCAGGCACAGCGCCCGTGCCAGCTTTACTACTATAAGACTCCTGCAATTCTTCATGTCATTTCCTCTCCGGCTGAAAAAACTTCCTACATGAATATTATCATCAAAGCAATTATACCTGCATGAGGATAAAAATGGCATAAACAGCTCCTGTGATCACATCAGCATTCCGTCAAGATATTCTGCCGGGAGGCGGGATAATTACGGCCCGACGATGTATGACGGCCTGTCGAAGCCTGACATGGTTTTTCCAGGCGTGGACATCACCGCTCCGATGTCGCCGGGCTCGGTCTTCGACGACGACTCGGATTACCAGCATGTCGAAGGGGGTTACGTGACGATGTCCGGAACTTCCATGGACGCTCCGGGAGTGGCAGGCGTGGTGGCTGATCTCATTCAGGCCAATCCGGCTCTGACTCCCGCCGATATAAAGGCCATACTGACGGAGACGGCAGAGAGCGTGGCGTCGTACCTGTGTGAAAACATGCAGGGAAGCGGTATCCTGAACGCCCCGAAGGCTCTCGAGAAAGCTCTGTCGATGAAGCACTGAAAATCTGCAGGCATTTAAGGAAAAACATGAAACAGCGATGATTGATCCGGCTCTGTGACGGCTACCTCCCGCCGTATTGCCGGATCAGCGATTCGATCTCATCCTGCTCTAGAGCCTCAGCGTATTTGGCAGGGGTTTGGCCGGCAAAATCGGTTCCGTTGACCTTGGCGCCGTGATCCAGCAGCAATCTCACGAGCTTTTTGTCCCCTGTGGAAATGGCGGCGAAGATGGGAGGCCTGTAGTTTATGTTGGGCGAATCGGCCTTTGCGCCTTTTTTCAGCAGAAACTCGAGCAACTTCGGATTATCCTGTGCTATCGCCATCGAAACAGGCGTGGTGGGCTTGTCGTCGAACTCGGCGTTTACCCAGGTGCGATGACGCTTCACGAGCATCTCGACCTTTTCCATGTCCCCCGCCTTGATCGCTTCCCTGAAGTCATCCAGGCTCTCCTGGGCATGGACTGCCATCGTGAGCAGCACGACGGCAATAACAGACAGAATGAATACCCTCATCTCAGTCCTCCAATATTGACAGTTCAATGACTATTATATCAGATGTCCGGGCGGGATGAAAGCCATCGCGGCGAGGTGCGGCAGATCGACTTCCCGCCAGATGGGAAGAGACTGGCATTGTGCTATCAGGATGAGACGGTGCGCATCCGGCTCCTCTGAATTTCCCCGTTTCTTCCAAAGATGGAGAACTATCTTTGGAACCGGCATATCAATTGACTCCGTTTTAAGGTATAATAGAGGAGGGGGGTGTTATTGTGCTTTTTTTCCTCTGTGATAACTGCAGGAAGAAATCTCTCGCCGATGTTGAGATCGTGTACTTCTGGACCTGTCCTCACTGCAACTCTCAATACGACTTCAGGGAATCGATACGGGAAGACCTGCCCGACGATTTGGAATTGCAGGAGTTGAGGGAAATGAAAGAGCTGCAGGAGATGAAGGAGTTGAAGGAGCTGCTGATGCTGTAGACGGCATCATTCCGCAGGAACGTCGCCAATCCAAATTTTCACCTCCAGGGAGCACAGCCAGTCTGCCTGAATTGTCGTTCCCCGGCGTCATCGCCAATCAGCCCGAGCCTCTTTATCTTTTTTGGAATCTGTGGTATTATAGTACAGGAGGAAAGCGAAGAGCACGAGAGCGATAGAATCTGAAACGCCGGTTTGCCTGTGTGCCGCTCCCGGAGAGGGGGTGTGACCTATGTCATCACAGGATGTAATAGTTATGAAAGGCTCAGTGACTGAAGACGGCGATTTGGACGAAAGCATGCTCGAGATTGTGTGCGGCGACGAGATATACGGCCTTCTGAAGGACATCACTTCAGGAAGAACGATAAAGGGAGCTGTCAAGGGGTAAAGCAGCCCGATTCTATCGCTCTTTTTTATTGAGAGGCAGTTCGGGAGACGACCCCTCGAAAGAGCTCAGCGTCTGTCCGGAAGACTTATCATCGTAAAGATGCCTTTCCCCTTCACAGCCTGTTTCTTCAGTACCACGAAGCCTGAATCAGCGAGTTGATTGACGAACCTGTCCGCCTCCTCTGGAGAAGTATGCACCTCCCTTAGAAAGTACTCGTCTCTGACCACTTTCCACTGGACCGGACGAAAACCCTGATCTTTTTCCGCTCTATCAATGCATCTGCAGAGGATCTGAAACTCGTCATCTGTCGCCCTTCCTGCCGACCGCCCGTTTTCCTGCCGCGGAATCGCCTTTCCTGTCTTGTAGCTGTCGTGAGGCGGAGGCTCTGCGCCTTCCAGCTCGTCGAAGGTCAGGACATAGAACTCATCGGCTGCTTCTCTGAGCCTGAAAGAAAGGTTCGGCTTCAGCGATACGACTATTACCTTCCTGCGCTTCCGCTTCAGCCGCTCCACGACTTCCACGAAATCGCTGTCTCCCGATACGATGAAGAAGATATCAGTGTCCGACGTGAAGGCGTCTTCCAGGATATCCAGGCTCATCACGAAATCGACCAGGTTCTTGATTGGGCTTCCGGTCCAGTAATCCTCCCGCGTCGGGACCGATACGGTTCTCCAGCCGACGAGGTTCCAGTCGTTCTGGGCGTGGCGGCTCTGCGGAACAATATGATCCCAGTTGGCGTAGACAGCGGTCTTGAAAAAGCCTTCTCCCGCAATCTCCCTGCTCATGCGGTTCAATGTCCTGACGAGCCTCGTGATGCTGGGGACCTTGTTGTTCGAGCGCATCGTGAAGAAAAGGTTCTCAAAATCCACGTAGCACGCCGTTGTCGGGTACCGTTCCGGAGCCTTTTCCCCGCCTCCGGATTTTTCATCGGATTCCTTCACAGACCGCTCTTCTATGCCTGATGAGCTGCCTGCGGCGCCCGCTGCAGCTTTCTCTTCATCTGGGGGCTGCTGCGCCGCGGGAACGGGCTCTTCAATCCTCCCGCCCCCAGGGTCTTCTTCCGCTCCATCACCGGCTCGACGCCTCTTTTCGGCCGGATCTACCCCGGTCTTTTCCTTCAGCTTTTTCTTTTTGTTCCGATCTTTACGTGTTTCTTTCTTCACTTTCCGCCACCGTTCTTTTTCAGTTGTTCGCTCTGTCATACTCGACGAGAAGGTAGGCTCCCTTCTTCCACGCGCTGTCGAGCTTTTCGACGCCTCCCACCAGGCAGGAGGGCTTCGACGGATCTACCTTTATCCTGACTCCCTCGTCGGCCACTATGACCGATTTATACAAAGGGTCCTGCAGATATATCAGGATCAGGCTCTCTCCTTTCGATACATATTCGAATGCCCTTTCTCCGCCAGCCACCACTATCGTCTTCTGTCCGTCTACGGTGTAGGCACTTCCGGCAGGCGGGATTTTCTTTGCCGCATCGTCTGCAAAGCATATGCGGCCGGCCGCCGCGATGCTGAAAAGACAGAACAGGACCGGAATCAGCACATTCAGGGTTCGAGCTCTCATGTCGCACCTCCTGAAATCTTCTTCGACACGAACTGTTCAGGATCATCCATGCCGAGGCCCGGCAATCCGACCCTGATGATTCTGACAGAGTTATGCTCTTGCATAATATCTCATTACTTTACTCTCCCTCTCCCCACAATCCCCGCCTCTCCTTCATTACACAATAATAAGACAGGGATTACTGCCCGGCCGGAATATTTCCCGGCGACCTCATGTAAATAAAGCGCTGGAGGCAGAGCGACGGCGCAGACATAAAGGAAAATTGCAGTAGACGAAGAAAACGATTCTGGTCAGCCTCACAGGCCACGGGCTCAATATGGAACGACGTGCACAGGATCTGACTATAATGACAGCCAACATACTGCATGAACAGAACCTCTTCCTGACAACGCTGATAACAGGCGTGATGCTTGTGGCTCTGCTTGTGATCTACAACCGCATCTTCCTGTGGGCGTCTCAATCTAAAGGGCTGCTGAAAACCTTTCAGAAGCGCCTCCGCTTCTGGTATATGGCCTTCGTTTTCCTGCTCCCTCTCAGATGGGCCTGCGGGAATATCATCGAATGGTCGTTTCTCGTTCCGACACTGAACATTCTGCTTGCGGCAATGGCGGTTTTCACAGCCATTGAAACGATTCTCACCCTGATCTTCAAATACTCTGAGAGCGGGGAGGCCAGGATACCGAGGCATCTCCGCCTGAGCGTAAGGCTCCTGATCTACGGCATACTGTTCGTCATAGTATTTCTGAGCTTTGAGGGGCAGGCCATATTTCAGAGCGCCGCCCTGTACAGCATCCTGTCAGTATTCATGCTGTACCTGATAATGCACGTCACATACACACAGTTCTTCAAATGGATTCAGTGGAATCACCCGCTCGCGCTAGCCCTCTGCAGAAGGCTCAGGCTTCTCGTATACATTGCGATGATTGTCGGAGTGGCATTTTACGCATATGAAAGCTTCGACTTCTTCAGAGCGCTCCCTGTTGCGATGCGTAAAACCTCCGATTCTTACTTTCACCTCGCATTTCTGATGATAGGCCTGATAATCGCCTTTGAAGCGGCCCTTGCCACGGCATTCGACTTCATCTTTCCCGTGGTGCGCCGCATAGATGTGCCTCACCTGTTCAGGGATCTGATCCGCGGAATCGTCTACTTCGGGCTGTTCATCTTCGCGCTGGGAGTGGTTCTGAAGCAGGATCTGAGCACGCTGCTTCTCGGCTCCACTGTTGCGTCGATTATAATCGGCCTTGCCCTGCAGGAGACTCTCGGCAATTTCTTCGCAGGACTGGCCCTCGGGATCTCCAAGCCTTACAGCATAGGAGATTTCCTGCAGGTAGGCGATGTGTCCGGAAAGGTAGAGAAGATAGACTGGCGCTCCACGGCAATACTGACACAGACAGGCGACTATATAATCCTTCCGAATACGCTCCTGTCAAAATCGCAGGTGGAGAACTACTCGGCTCCGACGACAATGCACGCCAGGTTCATAGATGTGGGCTGCCACTACCGCCACGCCCCCAATACAATAAAGCGCGCCATAATTGAATCTGCCAACTCTGTCGCAGAGGTGCTTGCAGACCCCAGGCCCGAAGTGTGGCTCATGTCCTTTGACGATTCATCGGTGCACTATAAGCTGCGCTTCTGGCTGGAAGACTACCAGGCGCGCTTCCTGATAGAATCAAAGGTCAGGGAGGCCATCTGGTACAGGTTCTTCAGGGAGAATATCGAGATCCCGTTCCCTATAAGAAGCATAATACAGCGGCCTCAGGGCTCGGACATAGATCTGAAGGCGGAAGTCCGCACAATGATTGAAAAAGTCGATTTCCTGAGCTCGCTTCGCAAAGAGGACCTGACATTCCTGAGCGCGAGAGTCAGGTACCTGCTGTTCGCCAAGTCCGAGGCGGTGTTCAGGCAGGGCGAGCAGGGCAACTCGTTCTACATAATAAAGAGCGGACGCCTTCTCGTCACGGCGAGAAACCAGCAGAACGAGGTATTTCTTACCGCTGAGATGCACTCAGGGCAGTATTTCGGTGAGATGGCGCTCCTCACCGGAGAGCCCCGCTCTGCGACTGTAGAAGCGCTAGAGGATTCGGAGCTCATAGTGCTGGAGAAGGAAGACCTGAGGAGCATCATATTCGACAACCCGCAGGCCGAGGAGATCATAAGCAGAGTTCTGGCAATGCGACAGATGAGGACCCTGAAAGCCCAGCAGGAAAGCGAAGAGGAAAAATCCTGCGCTGACGAAAAGGCGGAGGCCCGCTCGTTCGGCGAGCGGCTCGACAGGATCTCGGAGCAGTTCCTGAAGAAGATGCGCGAGTTTTTCAGCTACTGACAGGCGGCGCGAAAAACATATTCTCCCTGGGAACAGGCAGAGGCTTCTGATTCATCTTCAGTGCGGCAGCGCTTTCGTAGGAATCCATATTTCAAAGAGCCTGTGGAAGGGGAAGAAGATCGGGCCTGCGACTATCTCAATCCGGCTGGCAGGCCCAGGCTCCCGTGACGGGACATCAAACCTGATGAGCCGATCACCTGCAAAAGTGGCATCGTCCCGAGGGTCAAGCGGTATATAGCTTTTCTTCAGAGCCTCCGGGAGTTGGGACTGGAGCTGCCCCTTTTCGAGGCTGCATCTCATGCCGACGCCCTGCAGCGCTTCAACCATCTTCATGTATGCGATGTCCAGCGCCTGCCTGTTCTGCGTTTCGTCCATCCAGGCAAGGCTGTATGCCGGTATCGCCGTCTCATTTACGATCGCAGGGTATGCTATATCAAGGTAGGCATAATCTGCAAGCATTCTCTCGTAGAGAAAAGCCAGATGCTCCTGCCGGGCGTTTCCATCAGGGAGCCGCACATATGCGCAGCCTTCGCAGATGGCCGTTCCGAGAGAGTTCGTGCCCATGCCCCAGCTCGCGTAGCCGGCAAGCTTTTCATAGATTCCTTTTCTGTACAGCTCTCTGAAAAAGGTAATTCTTTCAGGCGCTTCACAGAGATCCACAACAGTGACCGGCCTGAGCTTCTGAAGCGCCACGACGCGCGAAGCGAAATCTTCAATCGTCTTCTCCTCAGAGCTGTGATTGACGGCAAGAATGAGATCCGCCTCATCCGGCCTGTATTTTACAGTCACTCCAATCGCTTCCGCCATATCTACAGCCAGCGACATCACAGTTGTCGCACTGTAATATTCCACTTCCCTCCTGGCAGAGGCAATATCCCTGTATTCCACATATACCTTGAGCTTTTCCCTGCGGAGCGAGCTCATGTATCTGGTGAAGAGAACCATCGCGGCATCGTCAATGCCGACGCGCATTCTGTCCTCACGGGATATGAGTGTCCTTTCGGTAATGCTGAGCACTTCCGCTCTTTCCCTGAGAAGGGCTATCTCCCTCACCTGCGTGGGAATATCGGTCATGTCGTCTCCCGAGATGAGAAGAAAGTCCACCACGCCCTGCTTTGCGAGCTCGAGCAGTCTCATGTTCACTGCAAGGTTGCGCTCCCTGTTACGCGCCTCTTTGCGGGGGATGCTGGAAAAGACCATTATCCCGAGCGAAGGGTGCGCCTTCTTCAGCTCTTCGAGAAGGCCTGTATAATAAAGTGCTCTCTCTGCATCGGCAGGGCTGTTTCTCGATTCCAGCAGTCCGCCGTAGACAAACGAGTCGGCAGATACGATTAGAAGCCCGCAGTCATCGTCGAGCGTCTCCCTGAGCCATATCCATCTGTTCCACTGCTTCTTGAACGATGTCTCGAATGAGCCGATATTGCCCATGAACTCCCTGGGCGGCATCAGCGGCTCGTATCCGCATATACTTATCAGGCGCCTCACATATTCGTATGGCTGGTTTCTACCGTCAAGCGGTATCACAGCAATCCTGCCGCCTTTTCCAGCCGCATCGGACCAGCACGGCTGCAGCGACATCATCATGAGAACGATGAGAAATGCCTGCAGCAGCCCGCTTTGAATCCCCCGGAGGAGGCGGCCTGGGATTGAAATGTCGCGATTAAGCATAATCATCTCCAATCAATGGTTTTACGACATTTCCGGAGCCGGGACCTTCCGTAGTATGAAAGACAGCACAGGCATCGGATTCAATGTCTGCCTTGTTCGACGGCAGTCTCGTCTGACCCGGTTGATGACACAGAGCTAAAGGCCGGTCCCGATGCTCTGGATCTTCCAGCCGGACCGGAGAGTTTCTTTCCTGAGCTGAAAATAGTAGCAAAGCTCGCCGTCCCGGACATATACCTCTCCGGCCCACCTGTAATCTGCAAGGGTGCTGAAGAGCACAGCGCCGTTCAGTGTCGGATCAGGCGGAACGGTCCCGACGGATTTGAGCGTCACCTTCTTTATACAGGTCTCAAAGCTGTCGAGCTTCTCGATATAGAGCAGGTCTCTCCGTTTATTGATGAAAAGCAGATCGGCCATGTAGCTCCGCGTCCTCAGGGCAAAGGCTTCCCTGGGCATGCGGTTTTTCAGGCAGTCGAAATATCTGCGCACGACCTCTTCAGGCTTCAATGGAGCAGCTTCCTTCTCCAGCGGATTATTGTAGTTTATGTGCCTGTCCACCCAGCCATCCCAGTCCACGGCCGCAACTTTTTCGTGCGCGGCTCTTTTCAGCGAGCAGCAGTTCATCAGGCCGAATCCGCCATCTATGTAAGCCCCTGCAATCTTTCCATCACTGCGGATTACTATCCCCTGCGCGTCCCGGTACGGCTTCATCCGCTCAGGGAGCGGCTCAATGAGGCTGTAAATCTCCACGGCAGCCTTTCTGCCGAATAAAGGCGAGAAATCTAGCCCTGCATCTTTCGAGAGGTCGTTGTTCCAGGCCCAGTAAAGCTTTATGGCGTTCTCCCCGGCTTCGTGCATGGTGTCAGGCGGCAGGACGACGTCAAAGCTCCTGATCCTGTGGCTGACAGTCCATTTTTCGGATGCAAAGAGGGCTCTGACTGCATTGTCCACATCGGACGAGGGCGGGCGGGAGGCTGAGAGCGAATAGAGATATCTGAAGAAGTCGTTTCCCGGGTCCATGCGGCGGCCGTTCACAGAGATGTAGCCGATCTCGTAGAGGCTGTCATAAACGAACCGCACAGTCCTCTTGTCGCCGGGCTTTTGTTCGATAACGATCTCTCCTCCGTCGATATTGACTTCCCTTATCCTGGCGAGGTTCCCTGGAGTAATCTCCCTGGTGCTTCCATTCATCATCTTGAGAATCCTGTCTGCAATGTTCTCGTCCCTGACCGTGACAGCTTTTCGCTTCGTAACGCCATTCTGATCGAATCTGATGGTGATTGCCGGAGGGGTGCCTGGAAGAACCTTCTCTCTCGAAAACCCGCCGCCGCCTGCATCTGAGGCGCTGTGCCGCCCGTCCCGATGGCATCCGGAGAGAAGAAGCAGAAGGACTATAATCAGTCGAGGAGCTGCTTTGAGCACAGAATCATATCCCTTCAATGAGCTGAGTAAATTCAAGCTTCCGGATCAATATGACGGCCGACTCATCTTCCCTTCCACATCTCAGGGAGATCCGGGTATTATACCCACCAGCATGATTAACGTTAATACACAGCAATCTCAGAATTGCAAGCCTATGCAGCACAATGCTTTCCTGGAGTTGTTACAGAATTGTAAATATCAGTAAGCTGTCCCCATTTTCAGGAGGGGGAGGAGGCCGGAGGGTGGCATGAGTTGGAACGGCATCGACAGCGGGAGCGTGAACGGTTCGGCTTTCAGCTCTTTTGGCGACATGCCGCCAAGCGGGTCTCCTGTGCCGGCATACGATTCCTTCCAGGCGCTGAAGCGCTCCGGGTCGGATTTGGCAGCGGGAGCCAGCAGCAGCTCCTCGTTCACGTTCTGCTGATTGGCCCTGTCGATGGAGCGGCGGGCCTCAGAGTGGTTTTTAGCGAGCAGCGAGATCAGCGCCTTGTCATACCACAGATCGGCGTCCTTGTTCTCAATCCGCGCCGCCTTGTCGAAGCTCTGGAAGCTCAGCTCGTAATCACCCAGAAGATGCTCGAGAATCCCCCTCAGAACCCAGCTCTGCACGTTCTGAGGGTCGAGCGACAGGGACTTCTCGACACCGCGCAGCGCCTCCTCATGATTCCCGGTTCTCCAGAGACAGCGTGACTTGCACAGACGCGCCGCCGCGTTGTCGGGATCCATGCGGAGCACCTTGTCCGATATCTCCTGAGCCTGGATATACCTGCCTTGCAGGTACAGAAATATTCCCTTGTTGATCCAGGCCTGGATGAACCTGCTCTTCTGGCGGAGGGCGATGTCCCAGCACCTGCCCGATTCATCAGGCAGACCGAGATGATAGAAGACTGCGCCCAGCAGTTGCCACAGATCCGGGTTGTGAGGGTTCAGCTCGAGGGCCTCCTCGAGGCATGTCATGGCGCCTTTGTAGTTCCCTGTATGATAGCAGACGATGCCCTCCCCCATGAAGGCCTCATAGTCGAGACCGTATGCCTTCTGCACATCCTGGTATGCCGCAGCGGCTTTGGCCCAGTTTTCGACGGCAGTGTACAGCAGCGCAATATCCTTCTGCACAACTATGCTCAGCTCTCCTGACGAGACGATGTGGGAAAGCTCGGACATGGCGTCGTTGAACTTCTCGGTCTCATAGAGGATCTTCCCGCGAAGAACCTTGATAGGCACATAGTCCCTGTCAATGGTATAGATCTCATTGCAGTAGTTGAAGAAGCCCGAGTAGTCCCTGACCTCTGCCATCAGCCGGGCCTTCTGATACCGGAGGAACAGCGACCCGGGGAACGCATTGACTGCCTCATCCAGCATCGCCATCGGCTTTTCCACGAGCTCCTGCCTTACGTAGAGCTCGGTGAGATGATATGTAGGGAGGCCCTTCAGTTCATCAGAGTTCAGAACCTTCCTGAAGAGCTTTTCAGCCTCCTTGTCCTGCGCAAGATTCTGAAGGCAGATTGCCGATGCGATCAGCGCCGCCGGGTGCTCAGCCTCGCCGGTGATCAGGGCTTCCAGAGTCCCGAGGGCCTTTCTATGCCTTCCCAGGAAGAGCTCCAGATAGCCTCTTATGATCAGGAAGCATCTCGAGGATTTATCGACTCTCCACACCGAAAAAGAGGTCCTGATGAGCCACGATATCAGAATCCGCAGTGTAGCGTGGAATCTCTTGTCTGACAGGAAGATCATGTAATCGAGCCAAGGCTCGACCGAATCGATGAAGCCTCCTGTCCAGCGCCTGTATGCCTTCTCCATCTCATCGATCTGGCTGATCTCTCCAGCCAGCAGCTTCTGCTTCCAGTATCCCGGTGAACCGGACGCCGCATTCAGAAAATCATTGTAAAAAGCCTGGGCTTTGTCGAGCCTTCCCTCCCGCTCATAAGTCTGTGCGATGAAGAACCTTACAGCAAGCTTTGCAGGAGCTTTCAGCAGGATGTTCCTCATGATGTCTCTCGCATCTGCGAAATGGGAATCCCTCATCTTTTCGAGGGCAAGCAGCAGCAGCAGATCCGGATCGTCTGTCTTCTTTGAATCGTCCTTCTTGAAAAGTCCTCCAAGGAAACCCTTCTTCTTCGCCTGATCTGACGAGCCAAGGCGCTCGTCGATGAATGCTCCGAGCTTCGCAAACTCAGGCGCCTGTGATGACGAGTCTTCGTCGAGCGCCTGCCTCGCGCCTCTCCAGTCTCCGGACGCCGCTTTCAGGTAGCCCAGCATGTACTGCCTGAACGAGCCTTCAGCGCACCGCTCTGCAACATGGGCGCAGGCATCGCCTATATTGCAGAAGGCTGAAAGAAGCCTGTCCAGATCTGAGCAGAGCCCCTGAGCGCCAGGGGCCTTTGTCTCTGATATGGCGCCTATAATCTTTTTCTCTTCCTCCAGGTAACGTTTGACCGCCTCTCTGAGGGCCATGGCCTCGGCGTTTTCAGGCTCCGTTTCGCAGAGGCTCTCACAGATGGGAAGCGCCTCTGAAAAATATGCCAGATGAAGCAGGCACTCGCCTTTGATCAACTGCAGAGTCGCATGGGACGGGCTGAAGGAGAGCGCCTTTTCGACAATCTCGAGCCCCTCTTCCCACTGCCCGTTCTCTCTCACCAGGAACAGCCAGGATACATAGGCATCCATATTCCTGTCGTCTATTGCAATAGCCTTTTCGTATGCTTCATGCGCGCCCTTTGCATAACCTGATTCGCGTTTTGCATCGCCGATGCAGATCCAGGCCCCTGCCATCTCTGGATTGATTGAGAGAGCCTTTTCGCAGGCTTTCTCCGAATCGTGAAACAGGCCGAGGTGATAGAAGGCAAGACCCTGGTGATAAAGGGCCGTATCAAGGCGAGGATTGATCTCGAGTGCCTCCTTGATGCTCTCGAGGGCCTGCTCGTAATGGTTCATCTTCATCAGCAGGGCTCCCATGTCGTCCCAGATCTCGGCGATCCTCCTGTTTTCAGCTATCGCCCTCTTCAGACATGAGAGCGCCTCGTCCAGCCTGCCAAGCTCGATCAGCAGCTTTCCCTTCCGGCCGAGTATGTGAGCCCTCACATTGGTCTTTTCAAGCGCCTGGTTGAAGCTTATCAGCGCATGATCCTTCTTCCCGAGCTGCCAGAATGCCTCACCTCGCAGAAGCCAGATCTCATGATCATCCTTGTCAATCTTCATGGCCCGATCCAGGCACTGCAGGGCCTGGGCAGCATCCTTCATCGAGATCAGAGACTCGCTTTTCCTTATGAGGGCTTCCAGGGAGTCCGCATTGAGAGAGAGCGCCCTGTCGAACGTCATTATCGCTTCCCTGTGGCGCGAGAGATGGGCGAGCGAGACACCCTTGTTTATCCAGTCTTCCTCGGTGAGTGCGCTCTCCTGTGAGAGATCCTCGTATGTAGAGCCATACAGCTCTGTGTACAGCTTTTCGAGCAGGGACAGGATCTCTCCAAAATCGCCGTACCGGTCGCTCTGCTCCTTTTCGAGGCACTTCATCGCAACGTCGGAGACTGCCTGAGGGATCTCGCCGTCTATGACAGACGGGGATTCAGGAACCAGAGACAGGTGGTTCGTGATCACCTCGACTGCATCTTCAGACCCGAAGGGATTCGACCCTGTCAGCATCTGATAGAAAAGGACCCCGAACGCATATATGTCTGTTTTGACGCCTACACTGGATGGATCGGAAAAGAGCTCAGGCGCCATGTATGCCAGAGTTCCGGCCATCGTCGTGGATGAAGCGGTAGTTGATGTCTGCGCGTCAACGGTCCCACCTGCCTCCGCCTCCACAGAAGTCTGATCGAATATCTTGCCGAGGCCGAAATCGGTGATCTTGAGAGTCCCCTCGCGGGTGATCATGCAGTTTGAAGGCTTGATATCCCTGTGGATGAGGCCGAGCTTCCTGTAGGCGTAGTGCATGCCCCTGCAGAACTGGATGGCGAGCTCAATGGCCTGCCGGACCTGAATCTTTCCCTGCTCCAGCATCTTTTCGAGATCCGATCCCTGCACATACTCGAGGAAGATATAGGGCTTGCCTTCGATGATCCTGACGAGGCTGGCCTGCACTATGTGGGGATGCCTGTCGAGCTTTATCCAGATCTCCGCCTCGTTGACGAACTGTTTCACGACCCTCTCGTTCCAGATGTGAGCCTCCTGGAAGGTCTTGATCGCATAGAACGTAACCGTTTCCGAATCCAGGACTATGTACACGGTTCCCATCGCGCCCCTGAAAACTTCCTGGACTGTATAGCGCCCCTCGATTATCTCGCCTGGATTCCACTCCTGGCGCTCCGCCGCAGGCTCTGCAAGATCGATCTCGTCTTCCTTTTCGACGAGCGCAGAAGCACCACGAACCTCATCATCTGTCACTGAGCTCATGACCCTGGCGCAGTAATCGGCGATATCTCTCATCGTGGCATATGTAGGCAGGAAGAACATGCCGCCGCGCATATAGGCTACCAGGGGATGATCGAAATATGCGGCGCTGCAGCGCGAGCAGATGAGCTTGACTAGCTTCCTGAAGTTGAGCTCCCTCGATCTTCGCGTCTCCTGAAACGAGGTCTGCTCCTGTGAAAGACCGCTGCCGAGCTCCCCTTCCAGCTTCAGCGTCTTGAAGTTGAATACGTTTCCATCTATGTAGTAATATGTCTGAGTCCCGCCGGAGACAAGAATGAAGAGCGGGCAGACCGATTCGGCCTTCTTCTTAATGATCACGGCAAAGGCGTGAGTGATCGAATCCCAGGGAATATAAAGATCGCCGTAGTCGTGGAAGAACTGAATCCCCCATTCATTCAGCGACAGGCTTACTGCTTTTATGAACTTTTTGAGACTGAGAACATCCTCGCTCATAGCACCCCGTGATCAGATTGTACATAAAAAAACAACTTTCCTTCAATAGCAAAAGGGAATTGAGCAAAACAGGCCGCACAGGCTGGCTGGACTCGACACAGGCGGGGTTGAACCGGAAAAGCCGGCTCAGAGCTGACTGTTGTATCCTGTTTCGCCAGTCTCCTCTTCATCTACAGCCCGCTGAGCTTCCTCCTGCTCAGCGAACTGCCTGAGCGTCTCGACATGAGCGGAGAGCGGCTCCGATTCCTGCCCTTCAAACTGGGCCATTGGAGCAGGAGCCGGAAGCGGGGCTTCCACATCGCCCTCCTGGGGCTGAATCTCGCTGTCCGGCCTGGATTGAAGGCCGGCAGCCCTGAGAGCCTCCACATCGTCATCCTTGACGCGAAGACCCATTGCAGACGGATCGAAAGGCCTCACCGCGTTGAGAACGGTACCGGCTCTCATGAATGCCAGCTGGTTGAACTGAGCGGTCTGCGGCACACTCTGCGCGCGGAATTTTACCGAGCTTTTCTCACATTCCTTCCTGAGCATCAGCTCAAATACCTGATCGGGGCTCTTGGGGGCTTCGTTATGGGCGATCTGACCGCCGGACGGCACAGGCGAAAGATATGCCTGTATCGGCTGCATATAGTTCATCGGCATATTGAGCTGCTGCATGGTAGATCTCCCTTCTTCATCTTCATTATAAATCCCCAGCATTCCGCGTTCTACGATTAATTTGTTACATATGTTAACATATGTAGATCAGAAAGTTAACATTTTTTCAAATAGAGAGGGTTTTCTGAGAAGCATAAGGAATATGTCCCTCGCATTTCATGGATGCGCAGCAGATATCAGAAGGAGCATCAAGTGAAGATTGGCAGATACTGGGGCTGGATAATCGCGGCAATAGTAGTCACCATACTCTTTTTCCTGTCCCGCATAGTCTTCTTCTTTTCAGAGTGGCTCTGGTATTGCTCGAACGGCTACTCGCAGATATTCGTCACGATAATCACAGGAAGGCTTGTGAGCGGCATCACGCTCGGCGCGCTCTTTTTCATATTCATCCTGATTAACATACTTCTCGTCAGGCGCTTCAGGATAAAGATGCCTGTGTTCCTTGGAAACAATGTGCTTCAGCTCCCTGAGCTGAATACCATTCAGCCCTACATAGACAGAATCGCAATCGCCGCAGCGACTGTCGTGGCCATCCTGGCGGGATACCAGGCGTCGACAGTATGGGAGCTCTTCATGAAAGCCCTCAGGGGAGTTCCCTTCGGCCACACAGACCCTCTCTACGGCAACGACATAGGCTTTTACATATTCAACCTTCCGCTGCAGCAGTATCTCAATGGCGGCGCCTTCATACTCGTGCTGCTTTCGCTGGCGCTTTCGCTGGCCCTGTACATTGCGTCCAGAAGCATCTACTATACCCCGAGGGAGTTCAGGACATCACCGAAGGCCAAGGCACACCTGCTGTCGCTGGTATCCCTGCTCATCCTCGTAAAGGCATGGGGATACCACATAGAGATGTACAACCTGCTCCAGTCTTCGAGGGGCATCGTCTACGGGGCACTGTATACCGATGTATATGCCACTCTTCCGTATCTGAAGCTCGCCATGATAGTCAGCGTAATACTGGCTGTATCAGTTTTCGGAGACATGATATCCAGAGGCTGGAAGTTCACCCTTGGAAGCGCATTAATGCTGATGCTTATGTCTCTTGTAGGCGGCGTCATATATCCCAACATAATGCAGAAGTTTGTCGTGGCCCCGAACGAGCTTGCAAAGGAGAGCACCTACCTGGCGAGAAACATAGAGTTCACCAGGAAGGCGTTCGGCCTGGACTCCATTCAGGAGAGGGAGTTTTCCGCCAGGGAGGATCTGTCCGAGAAGGATATCCGGAAAAATGATGCCACCATAAAGAACATCAGGCTCTGGGACCATCAGCCCCTGCTGAAGACATACTCTGAATTGCAGGAGATCAGGACATACTATACCTTCAACGATGTGGACAACGACAGGTACATGATCAACGGCGATCTAAGACAGACCATGCTGTCGCCGAGAGAGCTGTCATACGAAAAGCTGCCCGACAAGAAATGGATCAATCAGACCTTTACATACACGCACGGATACGGAGTCTGTCTCGGGCCTGTCAACAAGGTCACTGAAGACGGGCTCCCCGAGTTCTTCATCAAGGACATTCCCCCGGCCAGCTCGGTCGATCTGAAGCTGGACCGCCCGGAGATATACTTTGGAGAGACAACTGACACCTACTGCATAGTCAATTCCGGCCTGAAGGAGTTCGACTACCCGTTCGGCGACAAGAACGTTTACTGCGAGTATAAGGGGACAGGCGGAATGCCTTTGTATCCGCTCCTGAACAGGCTTCTCTTCGCCATACGCTTCCATGAGATCAAGATGCTTCTGTCAAACGCCATAACGCCGCAGAGCAGGATAATGTTCTACAGGAACATAAATGAGCGCCTGCACAGAATCACTCCTCTCGTCTACTATGATCCTGATCCCTATATGGTGATCTCCGAAGGGAAGCTCTACTGGATATGCGACGGTTACACCATTTCATCGCACTACCCTTATTCACAGCCCTATCCGGGACTGGGAAACTACATCAGGAACTCTGTAAAGGCAGTGATAGACGCCTACAACGGCACGATGAAGTTTTACATCTCAGATGATGACGACCCTATCATCAAGACTTACAGCCTCATCTTCCCTGGCGTCTTCGAGCCGATCTCAAGCATGCCGGCGGGCATCCGGGCCCATCTGAGATACCCGGTCGGAATGTTCTATGCCCAGTCGCTCATGTACACGACCTATCACATGACAGATCCGCAGGTCTTTTACAACAAGGAGGACCTCTGGAGGATCCCCAAGCGCATGGAATCAAAGTCAGAGGAAGACATGAAGCCCTACTACACGGTGCTGAAATTCCCTCCGCCAGAAGGGGAGAAGGAGGAGTTCATCCTGATGATCCCCTTCACTCCTGCCAAGAAGGCCAACATGATAGCGTGGATGTCTGCGCGGTGCGACATGCCCAACTACGGAAAGATGCTCGTCTACACTTTTCCGAAGGACAAGCTGATATACGGCCCGTTCCAGATCGAGGCTCGGATCAACCAGGACGCCGACATCTCGAAGCAGCTCACCCTGTGGGGACAGGGCGGCTCTGAAGTGATCAGGGGGAGCCTGCTCGTAATCCCGATTGAGGACTCCCTGCTCTACATAGAGCCTCTCTACCTTGCCGCCGAAAAGGGCAAGATGCCGCAATTGAAGCGAGTCATAGTGGTATATGGCAGTATGGTGGCCATGGAGCAGAACCTCGAAGAAGCGCTGAAAAAGGTCTTCCCTGAGACAGGCGCAGCCATGCCGCCGCAGGGAAATGCGCCTCCCGGATCTCCCGAGATGAAGAGCGGGATGATAAAGCTGATACAGGATGCCAGCGATCACTACGACAAGGCGAGAGAGTGCCAGCGAAACGATGACTGGGCAGGCTACGGCAGAGAGATGAACCAGCTCAGGGTTACCCTCGAGGAACTGAAGCGGGCCGGCAGCGGTCAGGAAGAACTGCCGGATGATACCAGGAAAGTTGAACAGGGCAGCGGACGGGGCAAAGTCAAGGAGACTGCCGCTCCAGTAGATATTCTGAAGAAAAACCAGCCTGACAGGAAGAAGAGATGAGACAGTCTCTCAGATGACGTCTTTGAAATATACACGCCTGAACTTCTGGCGAGCCGTATTCTCTTCCCTCGTCCGGGACGTCATGACCTCCAGCGCTATCTGCTTGGCTATGGCCGACATCAGCAGAATCTGGCCCTTGTTGAACGGCGCGTAGTCTTCTTTCTTCAGCAGGATTACGAAGCCGATGGGCTGCTGCTCTTCCTTCATCGGCGCGATGAGCAATCGCGAGACCTGGCTGTTCAGCCCGAGAAGCATCCGCAGATTCTCATCTATGAATGTCCCGTCTATCTCGGCGCACTGCCCTCTGTCCATTACCTGCCTCAGCACTCCTGAGAGGGCGATCCCCCTCATCTCCGGATGAATCGGCGATACACCCCGGAGCGCACCGAACTCGAGCAGGCCGCTGAAGGGGTTGAATATAAGCAGTGCTCCGTCTTTCAGCTCCATGGATATAAGAAGCGTATCCAGAATGCGGGAGGACATTTCGGCCATCGGGATCTCTCCGCTCAGCACGCTGCCGATCTCGTAGATCGTTATCAGCTTCATATGTGTATTCCTGAGGCGGTTGCTCAGGATTCGGATCATCGAGAAGAGGAGTTTGGTGAACTCTGCAGGGTTGTCCCGCATCAATTCAAGGAATATCTCACCGTCTATCACGAGAAGCCTGGAATCCTCAGTCGCTTCTGCCCTCGCCGATCTGGTGAGACTTTCGAAGACCGCCATCTCTCCAAAGAAATCGCCTGGATCGCAGAAATCGATTACCAGCTCTCTCCCCTGCGCCCAGTCTATGCTCTTCTTGATAGCAATCTGGCCGTAGTCGACGAGATAGATCTTGTCGCCCTTGTCTCTCTCGTTGAACACCACGTCTCCGGCTTTGAAGTCTTCGACCTTCATATACGCGACGAGCTTGTCCTGCAATTCCGCGTCCAGGTTCTTGGTAAACCCTATGTCTTCGAGCATCTGTTTGATTTCTTCGGCTTGTGCGTTCATCGTCTATTCCCCCTACACATACAGGCCGACCATGCGATCGAGCTGAGTCTGAATGGCTTCCGCGTCATAGGCCTTCGAGAGAACCGTGTCGACTGTGATGGCTCCCTGCTTGTAGAGATCTATAAGCGCCTGGTCCATCGATCTCATCTCCGGTATGCCGCTGGTAGTCATGGCGTTGTATATCAGATGGGCGTCGTTCTGCCTGATCAGGTTCGCGATGGCTGGAGTCACGAACATTATCTCCCTTGCCGCCACGAGCCCGGACGCCTCTGCGCGCGGCACGAGCTGCTGCGACACGACGAGCTTCAGCACTCCTGCGAGCTGCACGGCCACCTGCTGCTGCTGATATGCAGGGAACACATCGACGACTCTCGACAGAGTCTGAGGAGCGTTGATTGTATGCAGGTTCGCTATCACCAGATGGCCTGTCTCCGCCAGGGTCAGCGTAGCGGCGATGGTTTCCAGGTCGCGCATCTCGCCGATCATGATGACGTCCGGGTCCTGCCTCAGTATGGCCCTCAGGGCGTTGGCGTAAGAGTTCGTGTCCTGCCTGATCTGGCGCTGGTCAATCACGCTCTTGTCGTTTTCGAAGACGAACTCGATAGGATCTTCAAGGGTGATTATGTGCAGGCTCCTGTTGTGGTTCAGGTGCTCAAGCATGGCCGCGCAGGTCGTGGACTTACCGCTGCCTGCCGAGCCTGTCACGAGTATGAGCCCCCAGGGCTGCTCAGAGACTTTCAATATGGACTTGGGCAGCAGGACCTCCTCCGGAAGAGGGGGCCTGAATCCAATAACCCTGAAGGCAGCCGCCACGGTGTTCTTCTGCTTGTAAAGGTTGACCCTGAAACGGGAGAGGAGCTTGATCTCATAGTTCATGTCGAGCTCTCCCTCGGTCTCGAACTTCTTGATCTGCTCGTGGCTCAGGATGCCGTAGAGCATCCTCTTCGTCTCGTCCCCGGGAATCCGCTGTGACGTAATCGGCTTGAGGCCGCCAAGTATTCTGTAGTATGGAGGGTTGTTGGCTGACATCAGTATGTCTGTCGCTCCATCAGCCACTCCTCTGCGCAGGATCTCAACTAATTCCATCTGTCTTCCCCCTATCGCAAGATTAGCACCTCGAGACCGGGCACACCTGTCAGCCGTCCAACCACGAAGGCGAAAAGTATATAATCTCTTGAGTGAAAAGACTTAGACACTGCAATGCCATTTCCCTCTCGCCCCGGAAATTTGCAGGCTCTCCCCCGGTCCGCTCTCGGGAGCAGAAGGAGGCCGCCCTGCGGAAATACCTTACGGCCTGTACTGTTCGGAAGGAAAAAACTGGAAAAGAAGAAATTATACTGTGGAGCTTTAGCAACTGCTGCGCTGCAGAAAGGGAATCCGGACGAATGAAGGTTTCCGCCTGAAGGCGCTGAATTACGCAACGCTTATTATATTAAGAAACCGGAATGCCATAGATAAAAACAGCGGCGCCGGTTCGGAAAGAGCTCTCAATCCGCCATGAAACAGATACACTTTCCCATCGGCATCACCGCCATCTCTTTTCTTCTGGCCATCTCTATCGCATTCGGCTCAGGGCAGGCCGTTCCACAGGAGAATCAGAAACCGGCTTCCCAGAACGGGAAGAACGGCAAACAGTCCCGCTATGTTTTTGCCGTGACGACTTCAGAGAGGTTTATCGCCAATGAAAAGAACGTTTTCGTGATCGACCTCTTAAAAGCCGCGACCGATCCTTCCCGCGCCACCGTGGCGCTGATACCCACGCTTGCGAGGAGGCTCGCCTTCACCTCTGACGGCTCGCTCTGCCTCGCCTGCAACGATCAGACCCCCCAACTGACTGTGATAGACGCCGAAAAGGCCCCTGGCTCGCCTACCGAATCGATACTCGCCAGGATACCTCTGAAGGCGCCTCCTTCAGGCCTTGTCATCTCAGGCGGCAGGCCCCAGGCGTTCGTCGCGGAAAACGGGCAGAAATCCCTCGAAATCATCGATATCAGAAACGCGCTGGAGAAGCGCGAACCGGCCGTGGTGGCCACAATCCACTGCAAGTATCCTGTCTCAGGGCTGGCCCTGTCGCCAGACGACCGCTATCTGTTCATAATTGAGAAAAAGATCCACGTGCTGCTTGTGGAGAAGCTGCAGAAGAAAGAGGAAGGACCTGAAGTGGCGAGCTGGGAGCCGCCGTTCCCGCCTGGATGCGTAATGACAGGCAGTGACAGTTCGGTTCTCTACAGCCAGGATATCTCGAGAGTGGTTCTCACATTCGCCAGGCTCGAACAGATACTGTCAAATCCGAAGAAAGTGGAGTATGTGAGCGGGAGAACGGCGCTGAACGAAAGCGAGAGCGCTTCGAAGAAGGATTGGAAGGACCCTGAGGAGACGCTCTCTCTCTGCCCCGGGACTCCCTATCTCTTTATAACCCACCCGACTCTCGGAAGATTGAGCATCGTGAATATGGACCGGCTCAGAAATGGAGAGAAGCAGTGGGGAGCAGCCAGGATTGCCGCAGGAAAGGTCCCTCTGCAGGCCTGCTTCACATCGGACGGCACAACCGCCGTGGTGAACAACTATCTATCAGGAAACCTCTATATCTACTCAGTGAAGAAGTGCCTGGAAGACCCGGACAACGCCCTCACAGCTAAGGTGGCCGTGCCCTCTCCCAGATTCATCGCCGTCAAGCCTGACAGGAAAAACAGTCAGGAGAACGGCCCACAACAATAGCAGCCGTTAAAGAGACAATCGAGGACAGAGAAAACGCCATATGCATTTTGCCGATGGCGTCATAATTCCCTGAGTATCAGATTTCCCTGCAGCCTCAACATGTTTTCAGCAGCCGGATTTCTCCCTTTCGAGGCGATCGCGCTCAGCCAGGAGCTCCTGGAGCTTGTATTTAGTATTCATGCCCTGATCCTTCAGGTAGTAGTTCTCGTTCGTGAGGCTCTCTATCGTCCTCGTGGCGGAGTTCAGCTCAGAGTTGTAGTCGTTCAGCTTCCACTGGCAGCTCGTTATCACGTCCTGTAGCCTGTAGATCTCCGAATCGAGCTGCTCCTTCTCCCTCGCAAGATGATGAAGCTCGCTCCCATCTGCATAGCGCTCCTTCTCCTTTACTGTATAACGCCTCGCCTCGGCGTGAGTCTTGGCATCGCTGGCTCTGTTCAGCTCTGTGTTCAGCTTGTATATCTCGCCCTTCAGGTAGTCCCTCTTCTTCCCCAGCTCCCAGGCCTGGGTCTGGTTGGTGTTGTACTTGTATTCTATATTGGAAAGCTCATATTTGAACTTTTCGGCTTCATTCTTGACCCAGTCGAGGCGCTGCTGCTTGTCGTAAGACCAGTAGTCAAATTGACGCTGATAATCTGATGACTGCCAGCCGCTCAGCGAAACGCTCGGCGCAGAATAATCATATGATGAGCCAACGGGTATCGTATTCATCTTGCTATCACACTCCAGAGAAGTTCTTGCCATTATTTTATCACAGCAGATCGACGGAATGTATAAACAAAACGTAAACCTTTCCTGCCGGATTGTTAACACATGGACAGACCGCTCAGGGCAACCGGCCAGACTGCCAAAGAGGGAAAAAGCGATTCCCGGTGAATAACATCTGTGTTCCCCCGAGACATGCTGTGCTCCTCTGGCGCAGAGAATATGAACACCATTCAAATGGAGCGGATAAGAATGAGGCATAGATATCTCTCTGTTTTTTCAGTTGTCCTGCTGTCTTTTTCCCTGATCTTCTGCATCGCCACAGGCACATATGGAGACACGGTGCCTTCCGAGGAATACGGGCAGTTCCTCGGCTCAACCAAACTCGAGCAGGAGATCATCGCCCTCAGGGAGCAGTATCTCAATGCAGGAGACGCCCTGGTGAACAGAAAGGATTACAGGAGCGCCTGCATAACATACCAGAAACTGCTGGACATACTGTTCAGGAAGAGCGTCGATTCCAACCTCGATGTCTGGATGGGCGCCTACGGGCCCCTCTACAAGCAGGCCGACCTCAGACAGAAGACAGCCAGAAAGCTTTTCGAAGAGAGCAGGAAAAGCGTTCTCGCCTCAGCATGCGAATCCAGAAAGAAAGCCCGGCTCTCCAGCCCGGCAGCGATACCGGCAGTGCGGGAGCGCCGGGCTCTGAAGGAGAAAGGCGATCTGTCCGTCGACGGCACACTGATAATCTCGACGTTCAACACCCAGTCCCCGCCGATCAATTCAAACCAGATCATAGGGGTGTATCTCGCCCAGTCAGGCCAGAAGATCTTCGACGACACACCGATCATCGATGACAGGAAAAACCCGCAGATATCGCGCTGGAAAGGCGTATACATCGTAACCGATCCCAGGTGGTCACCTGATGGAACGAGATACGCCTACTGCATCAACGGCGCGCTGTGCGTCAGTGATGACGGGAGCGCGAAGCCCGCCCTCGTTTCATCAATACCAGACAGCGAGACCCTGGAGGACAGGCTGATAGACTGGTCTCCTGACAGCCGGAAGCTGCTGTACTCGAGAAACCTCAAAGAGGGGAAGACCATTTACTGGAATACCCTGAACGGGGAGAAAGAGCGGAAGCTCATAACAGGCGACTGGGCGGCTTTCTCGTCAGATTCCCAGAGAGTCGCGATCTCCAGGGCGTCGAAGCTTACCGTGATAAACCTGAAGGACGGGAAGAGCGAGCAGGCAGGCTCAGGCGATGAGTGCTCATTCTCTCCCGATGACCAGACCCTGCTCGTGCTCCGGAAAGGGAAAGGAACGGCCCGGGGCGGCGACAGCCTCTTCGCCAGAGGGCTTGCCGGGGGCAGAGAGAGAGAGCTCCTCACATCTGCAGCTCCGTTTCTGTCGAAGCTGGACTCTCCATCTCTTTCATCGCCTGTCTGGCTCGCTAAGACGCTGATTGCCTTCAATGTGTCCCACCAGAAGGACGGAAAGACAAAAAGCGATATCTGGGCCTATTCGCTCACATCTAATAAGGCTGCGCCGCTCACCGCGGACGGCTCCAGCACCCTGGCACCCTGGCTCCAGTCCCCATCCCGCGTATTGACGCAGAAGGAATTGATAATCCTTTCACGATAGCATTCAGACTCAAGAAGGTGACATATGGTAAAGTTCTTCGCTAAAAAAACTATTGAGAGGCCCACCTTCAAGGTGGAAAAGCCTCCGAAATCCCAGAAAGAGCTCAAGGAGGACACGCTCTGGATAAAATGTGAGCAGTGCGCCACGCCGCTCTATAAAAAGAACTTCCTGGACAATCTGAAGGTATGCGACAAGTGCGGACATCATCACAAGCTCCTGGCCCGGGAGCGCATAGTCATGCTGGCTGACGAAGGCTCTTTCGTGGAGCAGGACAGCCATCTCTTTCCCTGTGACCCCCTCGATTTCGGCTCCGAATATGCAAAAAAGCTCAAAGAGGACGGAATAAAGACTCATCTCGGCGACGCCATACTGACAGGTGAGTGCAGGATAGACGGGAATCCGGCCATGATAGGGATAATGGACTTCTACTTCAGAGGCGGGAGCATGGGCTCGGTGGTAGGCGAAAAGATAGCCCGCCTGTTCGAGAAGGCCATAGATACAAGGAGGCCTGTCATCACCGTCACGTCCTCAGGCGGCGCCCGCATGCAGGAAGGCGTTCTGGCGCTGATGCAGATGGCAAAGACGACTTCTCTCACGGTGAGCATGTCAAGAGAAAAGCTGCCTTACATAGTCGTATTCACAGATCCGACGACCGGAGGGGTATCTGCAAGCTTCGCCGCGCTTGGCGACGTGATATTGGCAGAGCCGAGAGCGATCATCGGCTTTTCCGGACCACGCGTGATAGAGCAGACGATCAGGCAGAAGCTTCCGCCGGGCTTTCAGAGCTCAGAGTTTTACATGAAGCACGGCTTCATAGACCAGGTCGTGCACAGAAAGGATCTCAAATCGACGCTGGCCGGAATTCTGATGCTCTTTTCTTCGATAACGTGGGGAGAAAACTGCATGCCTGAGAGCCGTGACAACGTTGAAGCTGCTGAGGCTCAACAGAACGGATCAGACTCTCCTCCGCCCAGCGGAAGGAACGGAAAGAATCAGGCGCGCACCGACAGTTGAGCACACCCGCATCTCAGGAGGAGAATCGCATGTCCAGTATTCTTGAAATCGAAAAACCCCTCAAGGAGCTTGAGGAAAAGATAAAAGCGCTCAAAGAGGTCAACCTGTCAGGTAAGGTGGACCTCTCCAGAGAGATCCAGGCCCTCGAGAAGAAGGCCCAGATCCTTAAAAAGAACATCTACGGCAACCTCACCGCCTGGGACAGGGTCCATCTCGCCCGCCACGCGGACCGGCCCACGACGCTCGACTATGTCCAGAACATCTTCGAGGATTTCTTCGAGATCCACGGCGACAGGTTCTTTGCCGACGACCCCGCGATCATGACAGGCATGGGATGCCTGAACGGGCAGACGGCGATGGTCATCGGGCACCAGAAAGGCAGGGACACCAGGGACAACCTGCTGCACAACTTCGGGATGCCCAACCCTGAAGGGCTCAGAAAGGCAGGCAGGGCCATAAGGATGGCGGGAAAGTTCTCGATGCCCATAATTACATTCATAGATACTCCCGGCGCTTATCCCGGCCTCGAGGCGGAGGAGCGCGGGCAGTTCGAGGCCATCGCGCAGAACATAGCGCTGCTCTTCCAGGCGCCTGTGCCAATTGCAGTCGTGATAATTGGAGAAGGCGGGAGCGGCGGCGCCCTCGCCCTTGGAGTCGGCGACAGGATCCTGATGCTGGAAAACGCCATCTATTCAGTGATTTCGCCTGAAGGCTGCGCATCGATTCTATGGAGAGACGCCACAAAAGCATCGGAAGCGGCTCAGGCACTGAAGCTCACCTCCTTCGATCTGAAGGAGATGGGCATAATAGACACGATAATAGACGAGCCTCTCGGCGGCATCCATAAAAACAGCGAGGCGGTGTTCATCCGCGTAAAAGACGAGCTCGAGCAGGCATTGACCGAGCTGTCCAGGCTCCCGGTGGAAAGCCTCCTGGGCGATCGATTCACACGTTTCAGGCAGATCGGCTCTCTCCTCGAAGGGAGCGCAAATAAAGCAGCGAGGTGAAAACATGAGAAAGACCAAGATCGTTTGCACAATCGGCCCGTCCAGCTCCCCCAGGGAGATGCTCGAAGCGCTGATCGAGAAAGGTATGGATGTCGCGCGCCTCAACTTCTCGCACGGCACCCATGAGAGCCATCTGCAGGTGATAAACGACATCAGGGAGATATCAGCCAGGAAGAAGAAAGCCGTTGCCATCCTTCAGGACCTCTGCGGTCCCAAGATAAGACTCGGAAACATCCCGAACGGGCCGGTCGAAATCAGGACAGGCGATCTCTTCACCATCGTGGAGAAGGAGATAGACGGCGACGCCGCCAGAGCCACTGTAACCTACAAAGCTCTCGACAAGGAGGCCAGGGCTGGCGAGAGAATCCTCATCGATGACGGCCTCGTCGAGCTGAAAGTGGAGGAAGTCGGCGAAGGCGAGCTGCGGTGCAGGGTCGTCACAGGCGGCTATATCTCGTCGCACAAGGGAGTTAACCTCCCAGGCACCGTTCTGTCAATCCCGTCACTTACAGAGAAGGATCTGGACGATCTCAGGTTCGGAATCGACTCGAAGGTCGATTTCATCGCCATTTCATTTGTCAGGTCCGACAGGGATCTGGATCCGGCATATAAGGTGATGGAAGAGAAAGGACATTTCATCCCGATCATATCGAAGATAGAAAAAGGCGAGGCCGTTCAGAGCTTCGACGGAATCCTGCAGCGCTCTTTCGGTATCATGGTGGCCCGCGGAGACATGGGCGTCGAGCTGCCGTTCGAGGAGGTTCCGCTCATCCAGAAGCATCTGATCAAGCTCTGCCAGGCCCAGGCGAAACCAGTCATCACTGCGACGCAGATGCTCGACTCGATGATAAGGAATCCGATGCCTACGCGGGCGGAAGTGACGGACGTGGCAAACGCAATCCTCGACGGCACAGACGCGATAATGCTGTCAGGAGAGACGGCCTCGGGCAAATATCCGCTTCAGGCCGTGGAGGCGATGGTCAAGATCGCCGAATACACCGAGAAGTCCCTCCCGTACGAGGATGTCTTCACCCGGCTCGGCGAAAAGAAGAACGCCGTCGGAGCAATCAGCCTCGCCACCTGCGAAGTGGCGGAGCAGATGGATGCCGGGGCAATCATCGTGTCCACCAGCTCAGGGCGCACGGCGCGCTCCATCTCTAAATACAAGCCGAGGCCTCCTGTCATCGCCATCACAGATTCACCGGAGAACGCAAGGGTGATGGTCCTCTCCTGGGGAGTGTTCCCCAGGACCGTAAAGCCCTCAAAGGACATCAACGCCTTCTTCAACGACATGTGCATAGCCGCAGTCGAATCAGGGATCGTGAAGAAGGGAGACCTGACGGTGATAACCGCAGGAATACCTGAAGGCCTGAAGGGAAGCACTAACGCCATAATGCTGCACGTGCTGGGCCATTCCTTCATAAGAGGCATCGGCGCAGGCAAAGCGGCGACAGCAACCGGCAAGGCCGTCTTCATTACATCTCCCGTGGAAGCCGGGACAAAGCTCGGCAAGGGAGACATCGCAGTGCTGCACATCCTGACTGCAGAGTATGAAAAGGCTCTTTCAATCGCAGGCGGAGTCGTATGCGAGAAAGGCGAGGCGGTATCAGAGGCCGCCGAGATTGTGAAGCGCCTCGATATCCCGGCTGTCTTCAGCGCTCCTCAGGCGTTCGAGCTGCTGAAAGACGGCGAGAGCGTCACCATAGACCCGGAGCACGGAATCGTAACGATTTAGTAGGGGCAGGCCCCTGTGCCTGGCCAGATCGTAGGGACAGGCCTCTGTGCCAGACCAGATACCAGGGTCAGGCCCCTGTGCCTGACCTATTTTTTGCGATGATGGAACGACTGTGAAGATATTATTCCTCGGCACAGGCGGCGCCTTTTCCGAAGGGCGCTTCTGGGCGTCTTATCTGATAGATGATACCATACTTGTGGATGTCTCCCCTACTGCCGCTCCGGCTCTCAAGCGCTGCGGGAAGGACATTACCGGAATAACCCACATCTTCATCACACACTATCACGGCGATCACACGCTTGGACTCCCGTTCCTGCTTGCCGAGTACACCTTCAAATCTCCCAGGAAGAAGCCACTCTTCATCACAGGGCCTGAGCAGATAGAAGAATACACCCTCAAACTTGCTGATACAGCATTTCCGGGCTATGGCGGAGAGATTCTGCAGAACGCGATGATCACGTTCACCGAAGTGAAAGAGGAGATAAGGCGCCGTGAAGCCGGGGGGATCCCCTTCATCGCATACACGATGAGCCATTTCGGAGCCCGGGCCTACGGGTACAAAATCTTCACAGACAGGGCAGTGATAGCGTTCTCAGGCGATACGGGCCCCTGCGAAAACCTGATGCGGCTCATCGAGGGCTCAGATGCGGCGATTGTGGAGATGAGCGGCATCGTCCACGACAACCCGAACCACATGACGATGCAGAACATCCTGGATCTGAAATCCCGCCTGAATCCGGAGCAGAAGCTGTTCGTCACTCACATGGATGAAAGAGAGATACCTCATCTCGAAGGGATCGTCGTCCCTGAAGATCTTTTGGAATACGAGATAGCGGTAAACGACTGAAGGCTTGATCGGAAGCCGCGACCAGGACATGAGCGACGGCCAGGTCAGGTTACAACGATTAATTATACTCATTTTTCTTCCGCACATGAAGGATTTTTTTTTGTTTTAAAGAATTTAAGTGCGACTGAAATCCTTTGTCTGCCTAGCAGGGAAGTATGTCACCTGACCTCCAGCACACCATTTGTGATGCTTTATTCGTAAATACCTCCTAGTCCTGTTTTCTTTTTGCATTTGTTTCATTTATTGAACAGAGGAGGGCAACTGGTTGAGAAGAGCAGTAAGCAGAAACGATCGTGGAGTTGAAAGTCCGCGCAAGGCCATAATAAGAAGAGTACTTTCAGTAGTTTTCTTCATAGCCTTCGCGGCATGCTCAGTATTCATATTCTATCATAACTACACACAGAAACAGATGGAATATGCAAAGAAGGATGAACAGCTGAAAAAGCTGGAAACTGAGATAGCTGCAGTAGAGAACGAGAACAAGCAGCTCCGCAGAGAGATAGGTCATCTGAACACAAAAGAAGGCGTGGAAGAGATTGCCCGTGAGAAACTGGGCCTCATAAAGCCCCAGGAGATAGCCTTTGTCGTAATCTCTTCGCCAACGCCTTCTGCGACAGGAGTGCCTGTGTCTTCTGAAGTCAGCAGCGCGAAAAACGAGAAGCTGAAGGAAGAGATTATCAAGGAATCCAGAAAAGAAGAGGGATGGCTGCAGAAGATCTTGAATAAATTCGGAAAGAGATAATGTCATCACGGCGTGCAGGAGGATAGAGAGGAACAATGACTCTTGAAACAGGCTCGATAGTTGAGGGTATTGTAACGGGAATAACTAATTTCGGGGCCTTTATCGAGTTGCCAAACGGTAAGACCGGCCTCGTTCACATCTCCGAGGTGGCTGATACTTTTGTCGAGGATGTGCGCCAGTTCCTGCGCGAAAAGGACAAGGTCCAGGTCAAGATTCTGGGGATCAACGAAAAAGGGAAGTATGATCTGTCGATAAAGCAGGTATCCAGAAAAGACGATTCCCCTTCCCCCCGCGAAGAGCAGCGATACAGAGAGAAGAGGCAGCGCCACTCCCAGCACGAGGAGATGAATTTCGAGGACAAGATCACGAAGTTCATGAAGGAAAGCGAGGAGCGCCTTCTCGATCTGAAGCGCAACACCGAGGCCAAGAGAGGCAGAGGACGGGCCAGGTAGAGGACAATGCAGGCAGATAATCTGTGAAATACAAACCCGGAGAGCTCTCCGGGTTTTTTATACTGAGGCCGCTGATGGAATACAGACCACTCGGAAGGACAGGGCTAGACGTTTCGCTTCTTTCGCTTGGAACACTTACAATGGGGCCCTGCCAGGCAAATCTGCCGCTCCGCGAAGGGGCGGCGCTCATCAGGGAGGCGCTGAGCCTGGGATGCAATCTCATTGACACCGCCGAACTATACGACACCTATCCGTACATAAGGGAAGCTCTCGGGGGAGCGAATTCCGGTGCGATGATCTGCTCAAAGTCATACGCCGTAACCTCAGAGGAGATGGAGTCGTCGTTCAGGAAAGCAGCAGAAGAGACAGGCAGGCCTGCCGTGGAGATCTTCATGCTCCACCAGACAGAAGGCCTGCTCACCCTTGAAGGCCACCGCGCCGCTCTTCTGCACCTCTGCTCGCTGAAACGGGCCGGGCTGATAAGTGCAGTCGGGATATCGACACATCATATCGCCGCGGTAAAGGCTGCGGCGGTGATGGATGAGATCGATGTGATCTTTGCGATTCTGAACAGCAGGGGTCTTGGCATCCAGGACGGCAACCGGGACGATATGGTCGAGGCGCTCGCCAGGGCCCATGACCTGGGCAAGGGCATAATGGTGATGAAGCCTCTGGGAGGAGGGCATCTGATCGGCAGCGCGGAGGAATCGATGCGCTTCCTGCTGGATCTCCCGTTCGTCTCGACGATCACAGTCGGAGTCCAGAGCAGCGCTGAGCTTCTCATGGACTATCATATCCTCCACAGGAAGCAGGTTCCTGCGGAAATCAGGGATCGCATATCAGTAAAGAAGAGAAGGCTGCACATAGAGGACTGCCAGAGATGTGGAAGGTGCATCGAAGCCTGCCCTGCCGGAGCTCTGTCGATGAAGGAAGAAGGCTGCGCAGTCGACGAAGACAGGTGCATTCTGTGCGGGTACTGTGCCGCCCGCTGCCCTGAGTTCTGCATAAAGGTGCTGTAACAATCCGCTTTCCTGGTGGAACAGCACGAAGCTCTGTTTGGGATTGGAATACTGCGGTACAGGAATATTGGGTTCTGGAAAATACCAGAATACGAGGATGAAGAAATCGTCTCTCCCTTCTTTTCTTTCTTTCATAATTCCACCATTCCAGTATTCCATCGTTCCAGACGCGTGGTTACATCAATACTATAGAGATTCCGGGACATGTGGCGAGCCGGAGGATTTTGTGGTAAAATGGAGAAGATACGTTTCCTGCCCGCGCCGGAGTGGCGGAATGGCAGACGCACGGGACTTAAAATCCCGCGAGGCTCACACCTCGTACCGGTTCGAGTCCGGTCTCCGGTATAATGAAAGCCCTGTGGTTATGAGCGCCAGAGGGCTTTTTATCTGCCCGGAAATATTGAGCGTTTATATAAAGCAGGGAGGGAATGGAGAATCATGCAGCAGGATCTCGTCAATTACCTGGAGGGCCTCACATCGATGGTTATCGAGACTCAGCATGATTTTATAAGACTGCTGAGGATCGATTTTTCAAAAAAGAACAAGTGATTTAAACTCATCCTCAACACTTGAGCCTCACAAACCCGCCTGCTGCGCCATTCAAGATCCGTGTGGCACTACGTAAATGCCACTTCCGCATTATCTGGGCTGATATTCGTCCGCAGCACCCATTTCCCGTCAAAACGCGCTTCCTCTTTGATTTTGTCCTCCTCTCCAGAAGGATGATTTCAGCTGCTGAATATAGAATATACAAGTTTAATGATAAGGTCTGCCGTATGCCTCTGAAATTGCTCAATAACAACCATAGATAGCTCCAGGAGCAAAGAGGGGCTGCTATTGTCTTCAGATCAGCATTTGTTCAAACAGGGAAAGGAGTATCTATGTCAACGTTTAAATCGTGGGCGGCACAGGGCCCGAAAGAGAAGCTGGTTCCCTATGAATTTGATCCAGGCCCTCTGGGCCCGGAAGAGGTGGAGCTCAAAGTCCTGTATTGCGGTCTCTGCCACTCGGATGTATCGGTTCTCAACAACGATTGGGGAAACTCACTGTATCCGTTTGTACCTGGCCATGAAATAGTGGGAGAGATCATCGCTCTCGGCGAGCGGGCCAAAGGACTCAAGATAGGACAGAAGGCCGGCATCGGGTGGAACGCCGGAAGCTGCATGTACTGCAGTCAGTGCATCTCAGGCAACCATCATCTCTGCGGCGAAGTCGGCGCAACCATCATAGGGCACACAGGCGGATTCGCCGACCGTGTCCGCGCCCAGTGGCACTGGGTATTCCCACTTCCCGAAGGATTGGATATCAGCAATGCCGGCCCGCTGCTGTGCGGTGGAATCACTGTCTTTGCCCCGCTGATCATCAACGACATAAAACCGACCGACCATATCGGCATTGTTGGTATTGGCGGGCTCGGCCACATGGCCATCAAGTTTGCAAAGGCGTGGGGCTGCGAAGTAACTGCATTCACTCACAGCGCATCGAAGTTTGACGAAGCCCGGAGACTCGGCGCCGATCACGTCGCCTCAAGCACTGACAGCTCATCTATTACTGCTCTTGCAGGAAAGCTGGATATGGTTCTGATTACTGCAAATGTAACGCTTGACTGGAACGCCCTCATCTCCACGCTGGCTCCAAATGGCCGTTTTCACATCGTGGGAGTGGTTCTGGAGCCGATTCCCGTCGTAGCCTTCAACCTTATAGTAGCCCAGCGCATCGTCACCGGCTCGCCTACCGGCTCGCCATCCGTGATTGCCAGGATGCTCAAGTTTGCGGCCCGTCATGGAATTGCGCCTCAGGTTGAGCATTTCCCGATGAGCAGCATCAACGACGCTTTTGATCATCTCAGGGCAGGAAAGCCGCGTTATCGAATCGTTCTCGATGCGGATTTCGCATGATTTACCTGTGTGAACGAATACTGCGGATACAGATCGCTATTATCAATGCATAGATGGAATCGAGCGAAGGATATGATTTGTGAGAAGGCTGAAAGGCTTGTATAAATATTTTAAGGAGGATTTAATGGATCTCAAGACCGACAATACCATTAAAGGCAAATGCTCACCAATAGATTCGGAAAATTATAACCGTTTTGGCAAGTTGCTTGAACAGAACATTGTCGATAGAGAAATAAAAAAGAAGCCCACTCCACGGGCATCGGCTTTGAGAGATGTGCTGCTGGATGCAAAATCCTCCGTCTGCGTGGAATTCACTTACTGGTACAGCAGAAGGTGGGATGAGCTCGAGGGAGACCTGACCATAATCAGAAGGGCAGAGGCGCTGAAATGCGCATTTGAACATATTACACCGGTAATATATCCCGGCGAGCTCCTGGTTATGGGAAAAGCCGCATATCTGAGAGGCAGTCATCCCTTTCCGTGGCTTTCCGAAGCCTTTTTTATGGGACAAGGTGACAAAGCATATAAAGAAGCTCTCAAGGCAGGCAGACTTTCAGCCGGCGAGGCCACAAAATGGGGCAGCGGAGGCGGAAATGTCACGTCAAATTCAGGCAATGTCATGTCAATAGCTGGAAAATTCGGTATAAGGATGGAGGAAATCTCCATACTGGAGGAGCTTGCCGATAGGTTTTCGGGAAAATCAGTAGAAGATGTGGGCCATAAATATGAGCAGGAAGTGCCCGGATACGCTGAAAAGGAAGCAATAATGCGTTCAGTCATATGCATGTATGACTCTGGCTCGGCCATGCCGCAGGGGCGCGAAGTGGCAAACTACTATTATCCTTTACAGTATGGTATTGACGGGCTCATTGATATGTGCAGGAAAAATATCGCTGAAGTTGCCGGAAAGCCCGATATGGACAGGCTGTATTTTTATAAGGCAGTCGTGATAACGCTGGAAGGCATTAAAAGCTGGATATTAAACTATGCCAGGGAAGCCGAATTCATGGCATCGCTGGAGAGTGATCCGAAACAGAAGAAAGAGTATCAGGATATTGCAGACCGCCTGAAACTGATATCCGGAAAAAGGCCTGAAACATTCAGGGACGCAATGCAATTGATGTGGCTTTTTCATATTGCGGTCGTAAACGAAGATTGCGCCTCGGGTTTTGCCCCTGGAAGAATCGGGCAGGTCTTATATCCATTCTGGAAGCGCGATATGGAGAAGGGCCTGATAAATGAGCAGGAAACCCTGGAGCTTCTTGAATGTCTGAGGATTAAATTCACACAGATAGATGTCTTTGCAACATCCAGCCTCGTAGGCGGCGTTCTTTCCGGGAACACCTTCAACAATGTCAGTCTGGGAGGCCTTTTAATTGACGCGTCTTCAGCGGCAAATGAGCTTGAATCGCTCATTCTTGAAGCAGGTATGACATGCGAAACAACGCAGCCGACACTGACTCTGCTTTATGACGAAAAGATGCCTGAAGAATTTCTGCTTAAAGCCGTGGAAAGCATTAAAACCGGTTCAGGGTATCCCGCAATAGTGAATAACCTCACAGCGATGGAATTTATTCTTCAGAATTACGGACCGGAGGGTATAACCCTGGAGGAGGCGCGCTCCCTGTCCATGGGCGGATGCCTGGAGAATGCTCCGGGAGGCTGGATGCCGCTGGAACTGGATGGCGTGGTCCATTACATCCCTGGCGGCGCAAGCGGATGCGCCGGTGTTGGAGTAAACCTGCTGAACCTTCCCAAATTGCTCGAGCTTGTCCTGTTTGACGGTATCAACAAGAAAACGGGTGAAAGGGTTTTCCCTCCGCACGGCTATAAACTTGATACATATGAAGAGCTTTGGAATGCATTTAAAAAATACTGCCTGCGAAGCATTGAAGTGCTTGTACTTGCAAATAACATTCAGTATGATGTGTGGCGGCAGAAAACGCCGTCGCTCGTAAACTCACTTCTGAAACCCGACTGCCTTGTGAAAGGCAGGCCCATAGGCAGGGAGGGCAGCCGCTACAACGCGACGCTTCATGTAAAGATAGCGGGCAATCAGAACCTGATCAACTCCATCGCGTCATTGAAGAAAAATGTCTACGATGACAAAGCCTATACCATAGATGACTACAGAAAAGCAATTGAAGCCAATTTCGGGTTCAAGACGGCCGAACAGGTGGGCTCATATTCATTCCAGGACCAGGTCAAAAAAGACGAATATCCCCAGTGGGAAAAAATTCACAAGAAAAGCCTGGATGCCCCGAAATTTGGAAATGATGATAAATACGTTGATGATATTTTCAAAGAATGGCAGGAATGGATCGCCGGCGCAGCTCACAATTTCATTTCACTCTATGGCAAACCTATGTACATTGGTGAGGTATCCGTGTCAACGCACGCGCCTATGGGCGCTGTAACCCTGGCGACGCCTGACGGGCGCCTGTGCGGCACGACCCTGGCGGACGGTTCTGTTTCCGCGTATCCCGGAACAGATAAGAACGGGCCTTACGCATTATTCAACTCCGCTTCCTGCTTCGATCATTCCAGGTCACAGAGCACTCAGCTCAATATGAAGATCCATCCTTCCGTAGTGGTCGGCAGGGACGGAAGCGTTAAATTCCTGGAATTGATCAGGGGTTATATGAGAACGGGTTCTTTTCATATTCAGTTCAATATCGTTGATTCAAGAATGTTGAAGGATGCGCAGCTTCACCCTGAAAAGTACAAGGGGCTCATGGTAAGGGTTGCAGGCTTCACCCAGTACTGGGCTGAACTGGGTAAACAGATACAGGATGAAGTAATTGCCAGAACTGAATATGAGATGTTTTAAAGTAATGCGCATTGAAAATTTCAGTATCAATAAGCCGGAATCATATATTTCATCTGAATATCCAATTAGCAATGCTGCAATTACTTATGCCCATGGGTATAACAAAAATTCAATTTTGAAAGGTGCCATATGAAATGAGTACTTTGTGCAAGGATTGCCTGTATTATCTGCCTGTGGATGTTTTCAAGGGAATATGCAAAAAAAGCAAAGACAATATTCTGCCTGATCAGGCTGATGAGAAGTGCTTTGAAAAGAACCGGAAATGCAAATACTGCACTAATTTCACATTGAATCCCGAGGACGAGCAGCTGGGCATGTGCAAGGGAAAAGCATCGGCATATCCGGATATGAGAGCTCAGAACTGCCATGATTTTTCCGAGATAAAAAGCTGACTGTTCTTTTGAATGATGAAGAATCAGTTATGAATTCTCTCGTTCTCTGATTTTGGGAAAGGAATATTAAAATGTCATCAGTATCTGGGATAATTTTTGATTTTCAGGGATTCTCCATATATGACGGTCCCGGATGCAGATCGCTCATATTTTTGAAAGGTTGCGTTTTAAGATGCGAGTGGTGCGCAAACCCCGAGGGACAGGAATTATACCCTGTTCCGATGTTCGAGCCTTCAAAATGCCTTCATGGCGGTGAATGCGCAAGAGTGTGCGAGCATCATGCGATAAAGATAGAGAATGACACCTTTACTTTCGACAGAGAAAAGTGTGCCGACTGCAGAGAAAGAAAATGCGCCGAGCCGTGCACCACGGAAGCCCTTAAAATTGCAGGCTACAAAGTAACTGTCGACGACCTGATGCAGAAGATAACAAGGGACAGAAAGTACTGGGGCAAAGGGGGCGGCATCACATTGACGGGCGGCGAGCCTTTCTTCCAGCACGAATTTGCCCATGAGCTGTTAAAAAAGTGCTCGGAAAAGTACATTCACACGGCAGTTGAAACAGAAGGATGCGTGCCTTGGGAAAGTATTGAAAAATCCATTGAATATGTGGACTGGATGTTTTTTGATATCAAGCATATCGATCCTGTAATTCACAAACAGATCACCGGCCACGATAATGCCGAAATACTCGACAACATAAAAAAAATCGCCGGGCAGTTCAAGAACAGGCTTATCATGAGAATGGTCGCAATTCCCGGCGTGACTGACTCCGATGAATACATACAGAGTTTCATCGATTTTCTAAAGAGTCTGGGCCGGAAACAGCTCGAGGTAAATGTACTGCCGCTTCATCACCTTGCAAAAGAAAAATACAGGATGCTGGGAAGAGAGTATTTTACTAAAACGCTGGATGTTACAGGTAATGAAAAGCTGCAGCAGATAAAGAGTATCTTTGACAAAAACGGAATGATCTGCTATATCGGCGGCGATACGCCGTTTTAACACCGGGGCAGACTCGATAATCCTGAAAGGACTGCGGGCTATGGTGAATTGCGAGTCTAACAGGGGGAATCCATCAGATAGGAGTTATTCAAGTTTATGCGGTGCTGATTCCATTATGATCAGGATACTGGCAGTGAAAGCCGGTCTCATCTGCCACTTCGGTATGACTTCTGCCTGTCAGGACGGCTCCTGAGCCGCTCAGGCTTCATTCAGCAGGCTATGCCGTGCAGGTCACCGAATCGCTCCCTTTTCAGGCGATCCTCTCTTATCTCATATGCCAGCAAGGTCACTCCTGCAACGAATACAGGCCAGAAGTTCAGGCATATTACCGTCACACCGTTGAAAAACTGCTCAATCTGAGTCATTTTGCCGTGCCTCCAGTTTCTGTTCTCATAGAATATAGTATAACAGAAAGATGAATATTCCATGAATCATTTGTGAAGATTCTGTGAAGACGGCGATCCAATCTCATCAGTTTTCTCCGTTTACCAGATCCTCCTCATTGACAGGCATGAACCATTTCTGAGCGATAAAGGTGGGGATTACCGCGCTGGCCACAACGACACCTACCAGCACCGAATACTGCACCTGATTGATATAGCCCGAATTGAAGCCAAAGAGACTTGATATAGTTCCAAACGTAAGTCCTGTGCTCATCAGCAGTGTTGTATATGTGCTGCCTTCCGGGATATATTTTCTGGCCAGAAAATAGACACCGAGGAATTTAGTCACAATCTTGATGATGAAAAGCACTACGAAAAGCCCGAGAGCCGAGGCTATCAAGGCAAGAGAGATCTTCATGCCGCCCACGATGAAGAAAAGAGGAGTGATCATCGTATAGGCGACTGTTCGGAGCTTGTTGCGCACAAGCTTTGTCTTGCGCGGCTCTTTGAAATGCTTCGATATGACGAGCCCCATGACAAAGGCGGGAAGCACTGCATGGCTTTCCCCCAGATTTGCAAAGAAGATGAACACGAGAAGCACGAGAAAAATCAGCTTGATCTCAGGCTCTATAACCTTGTTGGCAAAGTATCTGCTTCTGAGAATCAGGAGCGAGAATCGATCGGTGAGTATGATGGCTACAACGGATACTCCAAGAAAGAGAGCAGTATACAGGCCAGGCTTGATAAAAAGGATGCTCAGCGCGAGGGCAGTTCCCATATCTGTGATGAAAGTTGCAGCCATTATAGTCTTCCCAAGCTCAGTGCTGCAGAGTCCTGTTTCAACCAGCACGGAATAGACTACTGCCAGAGACGTGGTTGAGAGAGCGATTCCGGCTATCAGCGATGCGCTGTAATTCCAATGGAGCCCCCAGAAGGTGTAGGCAAAAATCCCCAGGAAAGGCATCAGAAAGGAAAATGCGCCTATGAGGAAGCTTTCCTTGAACTTCTCTCTCATCAGACGCGTGTCGATTTCAGCGCCGGCCAGAAAGGTGAGGATGATCCCTCCGAATCCGGCCAGGTATGTCATCCATTCCTGAGGATGAAGGCCGAGATTCCCTGCAATCATCCCGGCAAGGATCTCGACGATGGCTACGGAGATTCCGAACCTTATCGATATGATGCCTGCGAGATAGATGATAAGACCGACTAGAAGAGGGGTAAAGTCCGCTTTCATGACGACCTCCTTGATTATGTTGTGCTGTCAATATTTCTGTATCCGTGTCTGTATTGTAGGAGTCATCAGCTATAAAAGCGCTTGATGGCGAACTCCATCGCCCTTTAAGGGTATCAGCCGGCTGCCTCCCTCCCGCAGATGCTTTCCAGAAAGCTCTTCTGCTCTTTGAGAGCGACGATCATTGGAGCAACCGAGTCTTTCCTTTCGCTTCGCGCTGCGAGGGAGTCCCGGACAGCCTTTCTCGTATCGCAGAACGCCTGCTCCAGTTCGTTGATAAGCCTCCTGTTGAGCCTCCTGATCACCCGCTCCAGTCCGTCGAGCACCGAGTATCTGAGCTTGCCTGCATTTCTCAGCATGAGATGCTCAGCCTCTTCCAGAGCTTCGTTTTTCAGAGCCCTTTTCAGCGTGCGGGAGGGCAGAGCCCTGTACAACAGTCTTTTCACCACTTCGAAGAGGCCGCAAGAATAGCGAATGTGCTCCCAGAAAAACTCCGGCCATTTCAATGTAAGCGGCTCCAGCAGCGGAGGCCGAGCCTCCACGTCGAAGAGCGCCATCGTCTCCTTCCTGACCTTAAGCAGCAGCTCATCAGCCTTCCTGAGAAGCAGGGACAGCCTGTCCTCGCAGTGCCTGCAGGTCTCCTGGATGAATTCCTCTTTCTTTTCCCTGAAAAACTTGGGAATTTCACTATCCAGATATGAGCGGAGCGTATCGGAGACTGCCTTATACCGCCCGCCGCGCCCTGTTCGTCTCACTATTTCCTGAATCCCTGCACTGATCCTCATCATTCCTTCATGTTCGAGAGCCTCGGCCCTCTTCCATATCTCACCGGCAAGCCGCTGCTGCTCGGCCTCCAGTGAATCCCTTATCCAGAGACGCTCTTCTCTCATCTCCAGTTCAAGAGCTGACAGTTCATCTATCTTCCTCGTAAGATCTTCCAGAGGCGCCTCCAGCGTCCTGATTTTCAGAAGAAGAGCGGCGCAGGCTTCTTCCAGCAGGCTGTCCGTTTTCATCGCGAGGGCCCTGCAGAGGACTTCCTCCTTCTCTTCCACAAAAAACCCTGTGAGATGCTCCTCCAGCTTCTTCATCCCGCTCTGCTCCAAGGCTTCCGAGTTTCCTGCCTCCCGCCCCTCGAGCGCTCTCAGCGCCGAGACAGGAAAGATCTTGCAGATTTCCCTGCAGCAGGTCTTTTCGGAGATGGCCTTCTCGATGAAAAGCAGCATCTCTTCGCATTCTTCTTCATTCAGGCAGTCTGTCTTGTTCAGGATGAAGAAGAGATTGGTGACCCGCCGGGACACGGCGCCGAGAAACTCAACCTCCACTTCTGTCAGAGGAGGATCAGGTGAAACGATGAAAAGCCCCACGTCACAATGCGGGAGAAATCTCATCGTCACATCGGTGTTGTGCGTGAATGTAGAGCCTATGCCGGGGGTGTCGATGATAACGATACCCCTTGAAAGGAGAGGTGCATTGCACTCCAGCTCAGCCCTTTCGACGCCCTTTTCGTTTCCGGGGTTCCCCTTTTCAGTGACAAACTCGAAAAGCCGCTCTGTATCTACCTTCTGAACGGAGCCATCGCGAAGATGGATCGCCGCACAGGGCTCAACGCCGTACTTAATCATTGTCGGAACAGAGGTGAGAGGAAGCAGGGCACTCGGCAGGACCCTGATACCAAGAAGCGCGTTGATCAGCGTGCTCTTGCCCCTCTTGAACTGGCCCAGCACCGCGACATGCACCAGCGACCGTCCCAGGCGGTACAGCAGCTCATCCAGCTCGTGCATGTACCGGCTCCATGGTCCATCTCCTCCGGCCATCTCATCAAGAGCCCGGAATACTTCCAGACTCATGACCATACGGTGCTTAAGGTGCTCCCGCACATCATTCGAAGATGCCATGCTGTCTTTTACAGTCTGCTCTTCCATCGGCTCCGTCTCCCGGACAGTGTGAGTGAACATATAAATAAAGACTCCCGGATATTGCAGGAGTCATCAGCCTCTCGGCATTACGGCGAACTCCATCGCCTTGTTGAGTGCCTTTATTATATCAAAACCGGAAAAAACATGCAATTGCCGATCTTCATCGCCCGTTAGCCCTATAGGCGTAGTTCATAAATCATGAAAAGAATATATCTAAAGAGGGAGGACCAGGACCTCTCGGCTGAGGTACAATGAAATCAGGAGGTATGCATCACTTTCACAAACTCCCCGTATATCTTCGACGACAACGATCTCTCAAGATCATAAAAAGGGGCGATCCGCATGGATACTGCAAGTCTGAATGGAGTGGAAGGAACCGATACAATTCTCGCAGGAACAGACAGAAGGAAGGCCAACCGTTTCAAGATGCTGCTCTCTGTCGAGTGCTACAGTCCGGAAAACGGGGATACACTGAAGATTAAGGCAGAGAACGTCAGCACCGCAGGGCTCAAATTCATAACCCACAACAAGCCTTTCATAAACGAGCTTCTGACGATGAGGATAAACCTCTCTCCTCCCTTCCCGTCCCTGGAGGTGACAGGACGGGTCGTGTGGTGCGATGAGAGGGTATCTTCAGGAAAGCTCCACTACGAAGGTGGAATAGAATTCGTCTATATCAGCGAAGCAGACATAAGAATATTGGAGTTTTTCATAGATCGGTACTACCTGATAAGCCACTGAGCCTCTCCGGAACGGCATCAGTAGAAATCATACAGGCACCGGGCCTCCTCTGGTCCCGATAACGCATCAGCACAGGCAAAAAGCCTCTCCAGGGGACGATCAGGATATCTTCACTGCTGAGGAGCCTCTCCAGGGAGGCTCTCAGCATTTATGCCTGTTCGGGCCGCGGTATATCCTGGAGAGAAATGCGCCCAGCAGTCCTCTTGGCTTTTCCAGCCCCTCCTTCGCCTCCAGCAGGCTCTGTTTCAGATCGACGACGCTCGAAAATCGGCATTCGGGATTGAGCTCGAGGCATCTTTCGAGCACCTTTTCCATCCGGGTGGAGACCTGCTGGTTCAATGTTCTCACAGGGGGGAACTTGAACTTGAATGAGGCCATGTCCTGAAGAGTGAGAAGGTAGTACATCGTGGTGCCCAACGCATATATGTCTGAAGCAGGAGTCGTCTGATCCCTCCCGTACTGCTCAGGCGGCGAGTATCCCGGAGTCCCGAGAGGAACAGTGTCGGAAGGCTTTCCCGGAACGTAGAACCTGGCAATGCCGAAATCGATCAGGATCACCCGCTCATCCATGGTCAGCATCACGTTTGACGGCTTCAGGTCCCTGAAGATGATTGCAGGGTCGTGACTGTGAAGATAGTGCAGCGTATCGCAGACACACACGCCCCACCGGATCACTTCCTCTTCGCTTAAGGGATTTTTGTTGTTCTCCGCGATCTCTTCGAGAGTGAGGCCCTCGACTCTCTCCATCACGAGATAGCCGCGCCCGCCGCTTATGAAGAAATCGATGATACCGGGGATTCCGGGATGGGAGAGCGACATCAGGATCCTTGCCTCATTGCGAAACGAGAGAAGGAATTCGCTGTGATCGGTGAAGGCTGCCCGGTTTCCCACCACTTCCTTCAGCGCCCAAAGAGATCCCTTCTCCCTGAGATCCATTCCGAGATAGACCGCCCCGAACGATCCCGCGCCCAGAAGGCGCACCACTTTGTAACGGGAGTTTATTACCGAGCCCACTTCAATGGGATTATCCTGCATGATCGTCCTTTATTTGCCGGGCTGTACGGCGCCGCCTGCCACAGAACAGTCCTCATCGGTGATTCTCTTCACGTTCCTGAGCGCGTTTCGCCAGAACGCGAAGCCGATCAGAGTCAGCAACAGAAAGTTGACGACCCAGAAGAAGCGGAATATGCCTATGTCCTGAGACGGGTTGAGCGATGACATCATCGCTGAAGCAAAACCGGCGCCCGGGTTCAGGAACGAAAGCACAGGGAAGCTCGGCGCAGTCGGGAAGGAAGCATGAATGGCCAGCAGAATAACGAAATCTACGAACCCTGTTGCCAGGATCAGAAACGCCAGTATGGAGCTCGCTATGTTCTGAGCCTTCTTGGACTGGGACGAGACAGAAGAGGCGAACAGTCCCACAACTCCACAGAAAATAGAGAATCCCACCGAGTAGAAGACTACCGAGATGAGCCCCAATGGAGACATTCCTGCCAGAACTCCCATGGCCACGAAGAAAGGCGAAAACACCAGCAGTGCCAGCAGTATCGGGTAAAGGCTCACGAGCAGCTTGCCGTAGAGGATCTCTTCAGAGCTCATCAGGCTGGCAACGAGCCCCTCGTATGTCTTCATTTCCTTCTCTTTGGTAAGGGACGTCTGAGTTGCAAGCGAAGTGCCCATGATGTAGAAGAACTGTATCACCACTGCGAAAGTGAAGCAGCCTGCCAGAATCCCCTTCAGATCCCTGAGGTAGCTGTCTATGTGCTCACTTATCAGATACGTGAAAGAGACAAACAGGAAAGGGACTATGAATATCAGAGGATAGACGAGAAGATGCAGTATGCACTGAAACCGCAGCCCCCTGTTCCTTGGATGGACTCTCGTCTCCCTGAAGAAGATAGGGTTGTTTGACAGGAAATCCATTGAACGCCGCCTCCTTATTAATTCGATTGAACACCGAGAACTTCCGTGACTTTCATATACATGCTCTCCAGAGTTGCAGCCACCTCTCCGAAGAAATATACTGGAATCTCTTTTTCCATGAGGCTTCTGAGCAGATCTGCCGAGGCAGCGCCATCGCCTGAGAAGGAAAAGATCAGATCCTCCCCATCCCATTGAATTTCTGACACCTTCGGATGCTCGTTGAGCATTATCCTCGCATCCTCTCCCTGCCGGAGCATCCTGAGCCTCATCCTCTTCTTCATCGAGATCCTGGACATCAGACCGTCCATCGTCTCGGTGAGCATCATCCTCCCTTTTTCTATTATGCCCACCTTGTTGCACAGGTCGGCCAGATCGGAGAGTATATGCGAAGAGATTATTATGGTCCTTCCCTGCTTCTGAAGACCCTTTATCACATCCCTCAGCTCGATCCTGGCCCTCGGATCGAGGCCGGCGGCAGGCTCATCGAGAAGCAATACTCTGGGGTTGTGGATGAGCGTCTTGGCAAGGCCCAGGCGCTGCTTCATGCCCCTCGAAAGCGATTCTACGGGATGGTCAAGCAGCTCCTCAATACGGGTGACTGTGGCCACCTCTTTTATCGCGTAATTGCGCATGTGGGCAGGAAGATGATAAGCCCTGGCAAAGAACTCCAGATAGTCAGACACTATCAGATCGTCATAGATGCCCAGAAAATCGGGCATGAATCCTATGATGCCGCGCACTGCGTCAGGCTCCTTCGCCAGTGAGTGGCCGGAGATAAACACCTCGCCTCTGTCGAATGACAGCGTCGTGGCCATTATTCTCAGCGTGGTGGTCTTCCCTGCTCCGTTCGGCCCTATGAAGCCGAAGAGATCGCCCTCGCTGAGGGAAAAACTTACATCGTCGAGAGCGCGCATTCTCCCGTAACTCTTCGACAGACCTGTTACCTTTATCATTTCCTGCTGCTCCATATGCGACAAACTTCAGCTTCGCGTTCCAGCCTTTCGCTTCTACCGAATCGGCCTCACTGCTGCTTTCACCTGCACCGGGATCGTGGAGCTGTTCTTGATGTCCCACTCAGTGTGGCTGAAATAGACATATGTCTTTCCGCCCATCTGCGGGTCTTTTGTCAGCGTGATCCTGAGATTGAAGTGCTGTCCGCCCTGGATCTTCTCGATTTTGTATGCCGTCTCGGCCTTCCGCTGATCGTGAGGGAAGAGATAGAGGATCTTCTCCTGATCCATTCTGAAGGAGAAGATTTCGATGAGATGGCGGTACGCTGATTCTGCCCTGTCGTGCACGCCTACCAGTTCATCTGAGAACACGTATGCAACAAACTTCTGCTCTGGCTTTGCAGGAAACTCATCGAGCCACGGGCGGTTCAGAAGCATGTTTCGCGCCGCATCTCCGGAGTATTTAGTCACCACTTTGTAGTGCTTCCCGCATCCTGTGCAGAAAACGCCAAGAGCCGCCACCGCGATAACGAGAAGGCATACAGTAGACAATGCTTTTTTCATCACGAACCACCCTTTCTTTTATCTGATACTGTGTAATAATAAATATATTCCCTGTTTCAGGAATTCCAGACTTCCTGGTGAAAGATACGGCGTGGATTGCCCGGACCTGCTCCGGATGGCTCCATTGAAGCGTAAGTGTCATCTCAGCGCATCGGCTCAATCCGCCCCCTCCCGAACCTTCAACCTCTAGTATACCTCAAAAAAAGGAAAAAGTCACTGAACTTTGGTACAGAAAAAGAGGCCCGAAAGAGCCTCCTGTATTGACGTGCGGCAGCACAGGGCATCCTGTGGAGCCGGTGCAGGGATTCCGATTGAATCTGACCTGCGCCTATCCATCCTTCTTCATCTGCTCCACCATCTCTGCGAGCACTGTGTCTGCCAGGCTGTTGTCGACCTGGCAGGTTCCGGCCTTTCTGTGGCCTCCGCCGCCGTATTTCAGCATGAGGCTCCCCACATCGGTCCTGGACGATTTGTTGAATATGTTGTATCCCACGGCAAATACGGTATTCCCCAGCTTCCCTCTGAACGCCCTGATCGATATGTTGGTCCACGGAAAGAGAGTGTAGACAAGGAACCTGTTGCCTGACGGCGTCTCTTCGAGGCTCCTGAAGTCCGTCACCAGCACATTGCCATCGGCCCACGAGTGCTTCTTCAGAGTATCCCTGAACCACTCCTGATGCTCCAGATAACGCTCCACGCGCTCCTTGACATCGGGAAGCTCGAGTATCTCGTCGATGGTTTTAGTCTGGCAGTGTTCTATCAGCTGATCCATCAGCTCGTAGTTGCTGATCCTGTAATCCTTGTATCTTCCGAGGCCTGTCCTCGCATCCATGATGAACGAGAGAAGGACGCCGCCCTGCGGATTGACTATGTCGTCCATCGCAAACTTGGCTGAGTCCGATTTGTCTACCGCCACGAGGAGGTCGTCGAAGCGGGTGCCGAAGCGCTCGTGCCCTCCATAGTAATGGAATATGACCCTCGCTGTGCTGTCCGCCTCCATCTGGTAGCATCCCTCGAAGCTGCATTCAGGAATTCTCTGCTCCTCGCTCGAGTGATGATCGAACCACAGGCCGCAGCCCTGGACGTACGGCACGTTGGCGAGCACATCGTCCTTGTTCACTTCCACGATCCCGTCCTGCACGTCCTTCGGGTGCACGAACTTTCTGTCGTTTATTATTCCTGCCGCTTTCAGGAGCACGGCGCATACAAGACCATCAAAATCAGATCTGGTTATCAATCTCATGTTGCTTTCCACCTTGCGAGAAATTGTTATATAACTGCCATCCCTGCGGATGAAATTCCCTTCTAATTCTTCGGCTTCTCTTCATTACCCTCCCTCGGCTGCACTTCGATCAGCATCAATTGAAGAGCCGGAGACTTGATCCTTTCGTTGAAATACAGCTCTTTGGCCCCGGGGAGCATTTTATCCTCTATGCATTTCACACTGCCGCTTCTGTCGACGGAAAACCTCCGATAGCGCAGCTGATCGCCTTTCCACGGGAGATTTTCCATATTGAGACGGTATCTGTCATAAACGGGAGGATAGGTCTCATCAGTGAAGAGACTGACGTAGGAGCGGTACTGATTCTCGACCTCTGTCTTCTCAGGGCTGTCCTTGGCCTCGAGAAGATACGAAGAAGGGTTGTTGACTGAGAAGACAAAACAGGCCTTGCTGTCATCCCTCGATTTGCATGCCATCAGAATGAAGCACATCCTGTCGAGTCCCACAGTCTCGAGCTGAACAGGCATCTCCCTGAATACGTTGAAGGTCTGCAGGGCGGCTGCATAGCTGTCCTTTTCGACTGAAGGGACAGGCAGCACTGCCATATCGGCTCCTCCCTTTATCAGGCACATCAGGGCGTTGGCCGCTGCCGTGCCGTGCAGAAGAGGCGGATCGAGCGGAATGGTGTCGGCTATCCAGAACATGCGGGGTCGCCCATGAAGAGGGCTCAGAGTTTCATAGCTGTTGAGAACATTCTGCTCGATGCTCCGCGGCTTCAGAAAGTATCCATACGGTATCATGCCCCTCTGGCGGCAGAAAAGAAAATCTACCGGCACCTTCCCTCTGCCGCAGTCATCTAACCATGCGGTGACGTGGGGAGAAACTGTCTTGCATGTTTCATCGGTGAATGGCGCATAAAAGCCTGGACCTCCGACAGGCACCTTTGCGCAGAGCTTTTTGGAGCTCTTCGCGCAGAGCGAATAGATGTGCGAATACTCGCTCTCCCTGCCGATCCAGGCGCTGCCTTTCAGATCGGGCCTGAAGTCAAATATGATGCCTGCGCAGTCCCTGTCTGTGAAGTTGAAGCCGCCGGCCCATCCCTGCAGGATGTGCTTGAGCAGAGCGTCTGTCTCTTTCGAAAAGCTGTTGATATCTGACGGCGGCTCTGCGATCTCAATCGTGAACAGGAGCCGGACGCTCTCAGAGGCGGCCTTCTTGACAATCTCGTCGAAGGCTGTGAAATCGTATCGGTCAGCCGTAGAGGGGTCGGCGTCCTTGTTCTTTACCAGGCCTGCGCTGCCCGGGTTCAGTCGCAACTCCAGAATCCTGTATCCCGATTCCTTCATGACATCCCAGAGCTTCGAAGCCTTTTCAGGAGCAATCACCCCGTTCGCCGCAATGTCCGAAAAAGACAGCGCCACAGAGTCCTCTGTGAAGTCCCTCGTGACCTTCTTGTAATCGATTGTGAAGAGTATTGACGAATGCTCCACGGGAGGGATGGGAAGTTTCTCCTCCGGCGCTGCTGCAGGCTCCGGCTCAGGCGTTCCTTCAGCAGCAGGCGATGATTTCGGTTCGGCAGTCGGCGCGGCCTGGGGAGGCGTTGAGCTCTTCTCCGGAGTCGGCGCGGCCTGGGAGGGCGTGGACGTTACTTCAGTCGTCGGCGCGGCCGGGGGAGGCGTCGGCCTGACAGGTTCCTGTGAAGGCGATGAGTTTACAGGCGATGGAGACGGTGAAGGCAGATCAGATGGCGAGAGCGTTTCATCCGCCTCCGGAACCGCTGTGGCTGAAGGAGACGGCGTCGGAGTCTTTCTGGGCTTCCTGGCCTCTGTGGAGAGAGCGGACAGCGATAAGACGAAGGCCATCACGAGAAAAAAAAGCAAAGCAGCATTAAAAAAAGAATATGGTCTCAATGTCAGTTCCTCCACACATCGGGTTCTGGGTATGTTTCTGCGTTCCGTAGAGAATCAATAGCCCGGCACTTTGACTGTGGGGTTGTTCTCCAGAGGGTTTCCCTGCACGCTGCCTCTGTTCTCCAGCAGGTTGCCCGGCGCAGGCGCTGTACTGGTCACAGGTATGATCTCCGATGAAGAACTGGCCGCCGCATTGGCCTGGCCGGATGATTTCTGGGCAGTCGATGAAGATGAGCCGTCTTTCATCCGCGTAAGGGCCTCTATCACATCGATCTTTCTGGATGGAGCTGAACCCGCCGTATCGACCACATTGTTCACGCGCTTCCTGGCGACACGCGCAGCTGAGAGATAATCTGAAAGTATCATGTTGACATAGTTCTGCGTCTCTTCGTATGGAGGAATTCCACCGTAATCCTGCACTGCGCCGGGTCCGGCGTTGTAAGCCGCCAGGGCAAGCGCCACGTTGTTCCCGAAGTTGTCGAGTTGCCTTCTTATGTACTGCGCACCTCCCGATATATTCTGGTGAGGGGAGAAGACATCTGAGACTCCCAGAACGCTTGCCGTTCCAGGCATCAACTGCATCAGGCCGGCCGCGCCAGCAGGCGACACGGCAGATGCACAGAAGCCTGACTCGTATTTGATTACTGTCTTCAGAAGAAGGGGATCCACATTATATCTACGCGCCTCACAGATTATTATAGGCGCGATGTCTATCGAGCCCATTCCCGGGCAGGGAATGATTATCGGCTCTATATACCTCGAGCTGTTGGCGATATACGAAACATCGTGCTGCGAATACGGGGCCTTTATCGAGCAGGTCTTCGGCGCAGCCGGTGGCTCCTCGAGCGTGCGAACCTTCTGGGCGGAGATTCTGGTATAGTTCTTGTAGATATAGCCGCCGTTGCTTGTCTGCCTGATGTAGCGGTTGAGGTTCTGGGCTCCCCTGTTCGTTATCACAACTGTCTCATTGCCGTTCGAATCGATATACGATGACCGGTATACGCTCGAGTCACCGCCGGCCGAACAGGCCTGAGAAAGCAGAATCAAACAGGCGACAAGTCCCACCACAAGGATCGCTGCTCGTTTCATAGTATTCACCACCTCTTAAGTTTTCGCATACCCGGCAGAGGACGCCGGAGCATGTCTGATACCCCCGGAGGTCAACGCCATGCATGATTCGTCGCTTTTCACCTTTTACCTACATGATCTTGAAGATTCTTTCAAAATCCAATTGCATTTCCATTGAAAAAAACGAACAAAATCAGCGCGCCAAAGATATTCCAGCCGGTTCTGCAACGGCTTCAGCAGGACAACTGCATCCGGAGGTTTTTGTATGTTTTCCTGGAATACTCCCATTATGCCACAACTGGTCCACTTTTTGCAAGAGGCCGGAGCAATTCGCACGATAAAAGGAAAAGGAGAAAAGAAATGGACAATCTCCGCAGAATAGAAGAGATTCAGAGCGCGCTGAAAGAAGCGTCCGTTGACGGATGGCTCTTTTACAACTTCCACGGTATCGATCCCTTCTCATCGAAGATCCTTCTTTTCAATGAAAAAGCGCTTTCCACTCGCAGATGGTTCTATTTCCTTCCGGCCTCAGGCGAGCCGATCAGGATTGTGCACAGGATAGAAAAGGAAATGCTGAACGGCCTTCCCGGCGAGAAGTGGCTCTATCACTCGTGGAAGGAGCTGCACGAGCATCTCGGGAAGGCCCTGAAGGATCGCGAAAAAATCGCGATGCAGTATTCCCCGATGAACGCCATACCGTATGTGTCAGTAGTGGATGGCGGCACAGTCGATCTGATCCGCTCATTCGGCGTCGAGATCGTGAGTTCAGCGGATCTCATACAGCAATTTGAATCGGTGCTTACGGCAGAGCAGCTCGAAAGCCACATCTATGCAGTCAACACGCTGAGGAAGATCGTGGACGAGACATTCAGCAGGATATCAGAATCGCAGAGGAGCGGCGGGACGATAACCGAGTTCTCGATACAGCAGTTCATGCTGGAACTGATGAAGGAGCGCTCCCTCGTGGCCAGCCACGGCCTTCCGATTGTTGCCGTCAACACGCACGCGGCCGATCCGCATTTCGAGGTCGAGGAACAGGGCTCGACGGAGATCAGGGAGGGCGATCTCGTCCTGCTCGATCTCTGGGGCAAAAAGGACGAGCCCTCTGCCGTTTTTGGCGATATAACCTGGATGGGCTACTGCGGCAGCGAAGTCCCGGATCGGTATGAAAAGGTCTTTCAGGTTATCAGAGAGGCCCGTGACAGAGCCGTCGGGCTGATCAGAACGGCACTGAAGGAAAAAAGAGCTCTCCGCGGCTGGGAAGTCGACAGGGAGGCCCGTGGATTCATTGAAAAGGCGGGATACGGACAGTACTTCATACACCGGACAGGCCATTCAATAGGAGAGATGGTCCACGGCCCCGGAGTCAACATAGACAGCCTCGAGACGAAGGACGAGAGGTGCCTGATCGACAACATCTGTTTCTCCATAGAGCCTGGAATATACCTGGAAGGCGATTTCGGCGTCAGGACGGAGATAGACGTGTTCATCAGGGATTCAGAAGCCGCAATCTACGGAGAGCCGATCCAGCAGCGGATCGTCCCCATTCTCATGTGACGAGGCTTATGTCGAAGACGGATACGAGCAGGGCACACTCTGTGCCGACGAGGACTACGCATATGACGGCGAATATCTGGAATCTCAGCTCTTCCCACCAGTCCTCCCATATCGTGCCGTCCACCCACGACAGCAGATCGGGCTTGATCGCGTAATGGAGTGAATGCCAGAAGCCTTCCCAGTCTTTGAACACCACCACTCCTATGATCAGATAAAACGGGATATTCAGCGCAATGAGGCCGAGAGGTCGCCTTTTCGAGCCTCCTGGTGGATCTCGCCGGCCATCGCTGCAGCAACGAGTGAGAGCAGACAGGTAAAAACCAGCAGGACACCCGATACTCTGCTCATTTTGCGACCCCTTTCTCCAGGAGACTCTTGAAAAAGGACTGCCCGGAAGGCTCTCTGCTGAGATATTGAAGGGCTTCGTCCACTGTGTGGAAAACAGTGCCGAGGAGCCTGCCGGCCCTTGTACTGTCGAGAGAGCAGTCATGGCAGCGGCTTCCGACATACTGCACCTGCTCCATCGTAACAGGCACGAGCCACTCCTCGGGGAAAGAGAACCACCTGGCCGCCTTCAGGCCGAAATCGTATCGCGAGAGAGCCTCCGGGCCTCCCAGGTGCATCACTCCCGCGATCTGCCCGGATACGGCTTCCAGTATTGCGCCTGCAAGATCCGGGAGCGATATCAGCGAGCGCTTCTGATCCGTGAAGAGATTCACTGAGCCTTTCGAGAAGGCCTCGCTGAGAAGCCATTCCAGAAATGTGTTTCTCCTCCTCGACCATCCGTAGTTTACGGCAATCCTCAGAATCGAGAAATCCCGGCAGATCCCGCTGACAATCTGCTCGCCCTTCACCTTGCTGGCCGGATAACCGCCTGCCGGGCTTACGGTATCATCTTCCGAGTAATTCCCCTTATTCCCGTCAAAGGCCAGATCGGTGGAAACATAGGCCATGTAGATGTTCCCGTCGGCGCAGCATTCGGCTATGTTGCGTGTCCCTTCCACATTGACAGCCTGGAGAAGAGACGGCTCATTCTCCTGGGCAATCGCCGCGGCGTGGATGACCCTGTCAGGGCGGAGAGACTCGAGGGCGCTCCGCACCTCTTCCCTCTTCGAAATGTCCAGCTGAATGAATGTAACGCCGTTCCCGATCACACGGTACGAATGATAGTTCGAGCAGACCTCCCAGCCTTTCTGAATCGCCCTCTCGCACAGTGCGCCGCCGACCCTGCCGCTTCCTCCGGTAATGAACAGCTTCATATCCGCTTCACCTTCCATTGTTTGATCTCAGGCTGCTGATTAGTGAATTGACCCTTTCCGAATTACCTGCATCACAGAAGACATATTCCAGCCCAGCCGATGGCCTCCTGAATCTCACGACAGCCTTTTCGGGACTTTTCTCTTCCAGGTATTATCATGAGTCGCCGCTTTCCGGACAGACCATCGAACTCCATGAAAACATTATACACCAGGTTGCATAAAATTGCAATATTTTTACACCATATTACATCAAATTCTTTATTATGACACAAGACGGCACAAGAAGGGTGTTCTGCTGAAAATCTCCGTATCGCCTTCCAGTCTCAGCGGAGGTCTTTATAGACATGACTCGATCTCAGCGAGGCGTCCCTTTTTTGGGTCCAGAGCCACAGATAGTAAGACAGAAAGATAGTGAATACCAGGAAAAAGGCTGTTCCAATCCAGGCATAGAGGAGCGCTTTTGCAGGCCCGGCGTCTGCAACAAGGACATATACAGCCGAGGCTCCGCCTGTCGATATGTCTTTTGAGATCCCGCCTCCCCACAGACGATCGTTCACCTGCACGAGCATTCCTGTAACAGGCTTTGAGGACAGGGCTCGCCCGTCCACCTTCCCATCGCATTTTACTATGATAAGAACAGGTTTCAAGGTTCCTGTGACAGGAATCTGCGTATTCTCAACAGGCCCGAAAATCCAGCATTCAGGGGCTTTTCTCTTCTCCTCGACCGTGCGGTCCGGATGCCAGACACCGGATGTAAGAGTAACCCACCGCCTCGGGCTGTCAGCGGAGAGACTCGCCTTATCTGCATTGATTTCAGCAGGACAGGGAATATCGCGAAGCGCCAGATATTCTCTCCAGAAGGCATTGGCTGCGAGAAAAGCCAGGGCCGTGCCGATAAAGAAGATCAGAACGGCTATCCAGGGATGCTGTTTCAGCGTCTCAGGGTCGATATGGACGTACATTATGCCTCACTCCTACGCTGTAAGTGCAATGCCCTCGATGATATCCGGCGGCGCGGCCTGTCATCGATGTGCCATAAGATACAGAATTCCCACATGATATATATTACAATATAAACATGGTCATGAGAAGTAAAATGCTCTTTGAAAACCAATAATAGATATAGAGGCTAATCAAGCCCGGTTTGCCAGAGCCTAAGGCGTCGGTGGGGACCTGAAGCCTGGACCGGCCGCTTGATTTCTCCTGAATCGCCCTTTCTGCTCCCCTCAAAGACTCTGCAGCGGAGGCTTCCACCGAGCCAGACGCGGCAGTAACACCGAGGGCAGAGAGAAAGGGCGACATTCTTTCATGTCCATCCTTCTGCCGCTGGTGAAACTATCCTGAAGGAAGTGCATCTCCATATATAGAAAAATTCTGTCACTTCCGGGAAGGAGGGGATACCATGTTTTTTGACCCATTATATCTGATACTCGTGATGCCATTCGTGCTTCTCTCTGCATACGCATCGCTCAAAGTCCAGACGACTTTCAGGAAATACTCGCAGGTCGGATCGAGCTCAGGCCTTACAGGAGCCCGGGCCGCAGAGATCCTGCTCAGGGACGGGGGACTCGCCAACGTGGCTGTCGAGGAAGGCGGCGGATTCCTTTCAGATTACTACGATCCGATGAGAAAAAGACTGTCGCTGTCGCCTGACGTATACGAGGGAAGATCACTCGCGTCCCTCGGTGTGGCTGCCCATGAGACGGGCCATGCATTTCAGCACGCCACAGGCTACCTTCCCCTGCAACTGAGGGCGGCTCTTGTCCCTGCTGCGGGCTTCGGAAGCAACGCCGGATGGCTGCTGGCGATAATAGGCCTTTTCTTTCATTCCGGAATCCTGCTGCACCTCGGAATAGTTCTCTTTGCTCTGGCCGTAGCGTTCTACGTGATAACGCTCCCTGTTGAGTTCAACGCCAGCTCCCGGGCCGTGGCGCTCCTGCAGCAGAGAGGCATCCTGATGCCCGGAGAAGAAAAGGCGGTCAAGGCCGTGCTCTCCGCAGCGGCTCTCACCTACCTGGCGGCGGCGCTGACTGCCGTAGCACAGCTTCTGTACCTCTTAGTGCTCAGCTCACGTGAAAGATAATCATTCGGACATGAAGAGAGGGAGCATATTTAAGCTTCCCTCTCTTCATTTACGGCATCAGAACGGGAACAACTGATAAAAGATTGACAAACCGGCCTGCCCTCTCTATAATGTCCCTTGAACACTGAAAACCTCCTTCCTGGGGAAAAGGGGTGCACGATGAGCAGATTTACAAGCGCCTTCAAGGCGTTTTTCCGTATATTGAAAGACACTGAGTTTGCAAGGATGTTCGAAAAGCTCGACAGAGGAGAGCTCTGCGAGCCTTCTTCGATAATGGCGCTGCTCCAGCGCCAGGGCAGGTTCGTAGATTTCATCAGAGAGGATATCTCAGGCTATGGAGACGCCCAGATAGGCGGAGTGGCCAGAACCATCCACGAAGGCTGCAACAAGGTGCTCAAGGAGTACATAACCATAGAGCCTGTTGTCAAGGAGGAGGAAGGCGCCTCAATCACTGTGCCTGAGGGCTTCGATCCTTCGGCGATAAAGCTCGTCGGAAATGTTACAGGAAACCCGCCGTTCAAAGGCACAGTGGCTCACCACGGCTGGAAGATCACCAGTTCAAAGATCCCTGCCGTTCCAAAGGGGCATGACCCCTCAATCATCAACGCCGCCGAAGTGGAGCTCTGAACCGAGTCCCGACCACCACCACCGGAGCGGCTAATCACACGACAAGGAGGCGATGAGCATGAAAGACTCGCGCTACGTCATAGGTATAGATCTGGGCACGACAAACAGTGCCGTTTCATTCATAGACACAGGAAACAACGAGGAATCACCTGAAAACACCATATTCTCAGTCCCGCAGGTCGTAAACCCGGGGCTGGTGGAGGAGCGCTCCATCCTGCCGTCGTTCATGTACATGCCGGCAGGCCATGAGCTTCCGCCTGAGAGCCTGGCCCTCCCCTGGGCGACTGAGCGGGCATTCTGCGTCGGCGAGTTCGCAAGGGAGCAGGGCGCTAAAGTGCCTGAAAGGCTGATAAGCTCGGCGAAATCCTGGCTCTGCCACAGCGGGGTGAACAGGAACAGCGCCATCCTGCCGTGGATGAGCCCTGATGAGGTCGAGAAGATATCGCCTGTAGATGTGTCGACACGCTACCTCACTCACATGAAGGAGGCTTGGAACGCGCGCTTCGCCGCGGAAGACGAGGGAGCCCTTTTTGAAAACCAGGACATAATGCTGACCGTTCCCGCATCGTTCGACGCCGTGGCCCGCGAACTGACCGTTAACGCCGCCACAGAGGCCGGATTCACAGTAACCCTTCTCGAGGAGCCACAGGCTGCTCTGTATGCCTGGCTCGAAAAGATGAAGGACGAGTGGCGCAAGAAGCTCAAGGTGGGAGATCTGATCCTCGTATGCGACATCGGAGGCGGCACGACCGACTTTTCCCTCATCTCCGTGTCAGAGTCGGACGGTGACCTGACCCTCGAGCGAATCGCCGTAGGCGATCACATCCTGCTGGGCGGCGACAACATGGATCTCGCGCTGGCACTTACAGTGCAGAACAGACTGAAGGAAGAAGGCGTCAAGCTGGACAACTGGCAGCTCAGGGCCCTGTGCCAGGGCTGCAGATCGGCGAAGGAGCATATCCTTTCCAGCTCGAAGCTCACCAAGAGCCCTCTCGTGATAGCAGGGCGCGGAAGCAAACTCATAGGCGGCTCCGTGAAGACCGAGCTGACAAGGGAAGAGGTGGAGCGCGTGATCATAGACGGCTTCTTCCCAGTCGTGGAAGAGACAGACCATCCCTCCAGGGGAGTCAGGGCAGGCCTCCAGGAGCTGGGGCTCCCATACGAGAGCGAGGCGGCAATAACCCGCCATATAGCGAGATTCCTGTCGGTGCACCAGAAATCGATGGCGAAAGTGCGCGGAGATGAAGACGGGAGCCCGTTCATACTCCCGACGGCGATACTTTTCAACGGAGGAGTGCTTAAATCCGCCTCCCTGCAGAAGAGGATAATCGAAGTGATAACCGGCTGGAAAGCCGCTGATGACAGTAAAGAGATAAGAATACTGGAAGCGTCCGACCTGGATCTGGCAGTCGCCCGCGGCGCTGCCTACTACGGCATGGTAAAGCGCGGCAAGGGTATCAGGATAAGGGGCGGCACGGCCAGGACATACTATATCGGCCTCGAGACATCGATGCCAGCAGTGCCCGGCATGAAGCCGCCGCTCAAAGCCCTCTGCGTGGCCCCGCAGGGCATGGAAGAGGGAACGGAGACGGAGCTTCCCGGCCGCGAGTTCGGCCTGCTTGTCGGAGAGCCTGTGGAATTCAGATTCCTCGGCTCCAGCACGCGCAGGGACGACACAGTCGGCTTGCTCATAGACGAATGGCAGGAAGGGGAGATCTCAGAGCTCCCGAGCCTGACCACCGAGCTTCCCTCTGAAGGACATGAAGGAGCGGTCGTCCCTGTGACATTGCGCTCCCATGTGACGGAAGTGGGAACTCTCGAGCTGTTTTGCGTGTCAAAGGAAGATGACTCACGGTGGAAGCTGGAGTTTGACATTCGCGAAAAAGAACAGGTCTAGACAATGGCGGCCTCTCGATTCTCAGTCGGCATAGATCTCGGAACGACAAACTGCTCTCTCGCCTTCACCGATCTGAAGAAGAAGAAGGAGAAGGCTGCCACATCATACCTCGATATACCGCAGATTATCGGCGAAGGGGAGGTGGGCCTGAGAAGGCTCCTCCCCTCTTACGCCTTTCTTCCGGGATCCTACGAGCTGAACAGGCAGGCTTTCAGACTGCCCTGGAGCCCTGCTGACGGCGCCGATTTCAGTGTCGGCGAATATGCCAGGACGATGAGCGCAAGAGTGCCCGGCAGGGTAGTGTCGTCTGCCAAGTCGTGGCTCTGCCACAGGATGGTGGACAGGCGGGCGCCGATCCTGCCCTGGGGAAAGGATGAGAAAGAAAGAGGCGTGTCTCCTCTGGAGGCATCGGCCCTCTATCTGACCCACCTGAGGGAAGCCTGGAACAGCACGATGGCGGCAGAGGACGAAAAAAGACGCCTCGAGCGCCAGCAGATAATCCTCACGGTGCCGGCTTCGTTCGACGAGGTGGCGAGGGAGCTAACCGTCGAAGCGGCGCGAAAGGCCGGGCTTGACCGGGTGATACTGCTCGAGGAGCCGCAGGCCGCTTTCTATTCATGGCTTCTTTCCCACGAGCTCTCCTGGCAGAAAGAGCTCAAAAATGCCGAACTGGTTCTGGTATGCGACATCGGAGGCGGCACCACCGACTTCACGCTGATCAGAGTCGAGAGGCGCGGCGAAGATCTCTCGCTCAGAAGAATCGCCGTGGGAGAGCACCTGATGCTGGGCGGCGACAATATGGACATCGCCCTCGCCCGCCACATGGAGCAGAAGCTCGGCCTCGGCGACAAAAAGCTGGACAGCCAGAGAATGGCTCTGCTGTGCCAGGAATGCCGGAGCGCAAAGGAGCGGATACTGGGGCAGGGGCTCGACGAGCTGCCCATCACTATAGCGGGAAGAGGAAGCCGTCTGATCGGTGGGGCATTGCAGGGGGTCATCACCCGCGAAGAGATAACAGCGATCATCGAGGAAGGGTTCTTTCCGGGCGTATTGCTTTCCGATCCTGTTCAGCGCATGTCCGGCCTGGGCCTCAGGGAATGGGGCCTTCCATATTCACGTGACGCGGCGATAACGAGGCACCTTGCAGAGTTCCTGCGGCTGCACCTGCTGAGAGGGACACCTCTCAGAAGCCGGGACGGCGGAGAGACCGCAGATATTCCCTTCCCGGACGCCGTGCTTTTCAACGGTGGAGTCCTGAAGTCCGAGCGGCTCCAGAATCTCATCATAGAGACGATGGAGCAGTGGAGAAGCTCGCTCGGGATAAAAGAACGCCAGCCTATCAAGATTCTCAGGAGCATAGACCTTGATCTCGCAGTATCCAGGGGCGCGGCGTATTTCGGAGTGGTGCGGGAAGGCAGAGGCGTCCGGATAGGTGGCGGCTCTCCCCGCTCATACTACGTAGCTCTGGCGTCGGAGGAAAAAGCCGAAGCAGGCGCAGCTGACAAACAGGCGCTGCTGTGCCTGATCCC
>Ga0302252_1000100_pt1 | contig 108806 bp, 86 predicted proteins | sample AAG_RA_Leu_MG_FD_193511 | JGI IMG/M metagenome (GOLD analysis project Ga0302252, IMG submission 193511) | Enriched activated sludge microbial communities from anaerobic digester in WTTP, New Holstein, Wisconsin, United States - AAG_RA_Leu | ecosystem: Engineered > Bioreactor > Anaerobic >... | reverse complement strand
TACGGAATCATTAAAGGCATAGGGAGCGCGACAGGAGCAGGAAAGCCTGGAGATGAAGATGACGCGGACTGCTGCACGATGGCTCTTCGAAGGGCCTATGACGAAGCCGAAGGAAACCTTGCGCTCGTTGACTACCTGGAGATAGACGGCGCAGGGGGCGGGAAAGAGGCACTCGCTGAAGGCAGGGCTCTTGCCGGATTCTTCGGAAACAGCGGCAGGAAGGAGCCCAGAAGGGTCGGCCTGATAAAGGGATTTACAGGCGACTCAGGGACAGCAGGCTCTCTCGCCGCTCTGGTGAGGGCCTGCCTGGCTCTCAGGGAGCACATGCTCCCGCCTGAAAGGAGAGGCGATCTGGTAAACGACGCGCTGAAGAAGGATCTATTCACGTCAGCGCCTTACAGCAGTTACTGGCTCAGGAACCGGGCCGAAGGCTCGAGAGCCGCAGGTGTCAGTTCCATGGGCATCGACGGCAGCTATGTCCATGTCGTTCTCGAAGGCCGTGAAAGGAGCGTGAATGGGAAGGGAGGAGCCTCTTCTCGATGCCGCGCATATCCATTTAACGAAGCCCTGCTGGCAGTCAGGGGGAAGACGCCCGCCGCCATGTCTTCCGAGCTTGAGCGCCTGAGAATGCACGTCAGAGAATCGTCGGCCGATGATGTACTGAAGCTTGCATGGGATTGGCATCTGAAAAGCGCGTCCGGGAAGAATGATGAGCATGCTCTGGCCTTCGTAAGCGGAAGCAGGGAGATGCTTTCGAGGCAGATAGATGCAGCGCTGACATCCCTCGAGCGATTCCCGGACAGGACTATGCACGGCAGGGACAGGTTCCTTCCAGGCATCGCAGGCGATTCAGTCTTCTACACGCCTGATCCGCTCGCCAGGAAAGGGAAGGTCGCCTTCGTGTTCCCGGGCTCAGGCAACTGCTATCCAGGCATGGGAAGGGAGATTGCATCGGCGTTCCCTCAGGTGATGGAGAGGCAGGACCGGGAAAACGGATATCTGAAAAAGCAGATTATGCCAGAGCACTTCTGGCACAGCGAGTCGCTCGGCCATCTGGAGGGAGACCTCAGAACCCCGATGGTCGGCCAGACCGCCCTCTGCACGGTGGTCAGCGACGTGCTGGCAAATCTGGGTGTAAGGCCCCAGGCGGTGCTGGGCTACAGCCTGGGCGAGATGGCAGGCCTCTTCTCTCTTAGAGCCTGGAAGGATCGCGATCTCATGCTCGAGAGGATGGAGCAGTCGAGACTATTCACTGATTACCTCGCAGGCCAGTGCCTGGCTGCCAGGAACTGCTGGCGATTGCAGAAAAAGGAGTCGGTCGACTGGGCCATGGGCGTAGTCGACGCGGCTGCGGCTAAGGTGAGAGAGGCTCTCGAAGGCAAATCCAGGGTGTATCTTCTCATAATAAACACGCAGAACGACTGCGTGATAGGCGGCGACAGAGAATCTGTCAGGAAGCTCGTGGAGGAGCTGGACTGCGCGTTCCTCCCTGTGGAAGGGGTCACTACAGTCCACTGTGAAGTGGTAAGGTCTGTCAGTGCCCAGTACAGGGCTTTTCACCTCTTCCCGACAACGCCGCCTGCCGGAATCGACTTCTACAGCACAGGGTGGGGGAAGCGCTACGAGCTGTCAATGGAGCGCTGTGCAGATGCCATCCTCTCTCAGGCAGTCGATACCCTGGATTTTCCGGCGGTTGTGGAATCGGCCTGGCAGGAAGGAGCGAGGCTTTTCATAGAGACAGGGCCGGGCTCATCCTGCACCAGGATGATAAACACGATCCTGGCCGATCGGCCTCACTGCGCCCGCGCAGTCTCGATGCAGGGCACGCCGGAGCTTTCATCGCTGCTGCGCCTCATGGCTAATCTCATCGCTGAGGGAGTGCCTGTCAATGTGGATTCGATCTTCGGAGATGGCGAAAGGCCTGCCGAGATCTGCACAGGCTCGCCTGATGCGCAGAAGGGCTCCATTCTTGTGAAAGTCGGGTCGCCGCCTTTCAAGATACCTGAATTACCGGGGCTCAAGGCCATAGAGGCAAAGCCTTCCCTGATTACAGCGAAGGCTGCCGAGCCGGTCAGGCCTCAGCCTGCCGCTGTCGCCGCATCTTCCGGATCCGCCCGCGCCGCAGCGGCATCAGTAATGAAAGAGTCCATGGAATCGATGATTTCATCAGGAGGGATCACTGTAGAGCCTGTAATGAAGCAGTTCGAGGCTATGCAGAGTGCAAAGCTGAAAGCCCACGAGGCGTTCCTGAACTTCACGAAAAATGTAACAGACGGAATGGAGCGGTTTCTCGAATTCCAGCTCTCGCTGCTCGAATATGCGAGAGAACAAGGTTTCGAGGAGCTCCCTGCGCAGCAGACAGCTCCAAGGGCACATGAAAAAGCCCTGTCTCTACCGCCTGCCGCGCCTGTGGAAGAGAAGCCTGAGAACCTGGCGCATCAAGCCGGAATTCCGAGATCGCTGAACAGGGAGCAGTGCATGGACTTCGCGATCAGATCGATCGCAGGCGTGCTCGGCCCTGCCTACGCCGAGGCCGACAGATATCCTACGAGAGTGAGACTGCCTGATGAGCCGCTGATGCTCGTGGACAGGATCCTGTCGATAGAAGGAGAGCCCCTCTCGATGACATGCGGAAAAGTCGTCACAGAGCACGACATTCTGCCGGGAGCTTGGTATCTCGACTGCGACCGCATCCCGACCTGCATAGCGGTGGAGGCCGGGCAGGCCGATCTGTTCCTTTCAGGCTTCCTTGGAATCGATCTGAAGACAAAAGGCCTCGCCGTATACAGACTCCTCGATGCCGAGGTGACTTTCCACAGATCGCTTCCCGGACCGGGAGAGGTGATCCACTACGAGATTCAGATAGAGCGCTTCTTCACGCAGGGAACCACCTGGCTCTTCAGGTTCAGGTTCGACAGCACCGTTGCAGGAGAGCCGCTTCTTACAATGAGAAACGGATGCGCAGGCTTCTTCAATGATAAAGACCTGTCAGAGGGCCGGGGCATAATCCACAGCACGCTCGACATGAAGCCCATTAAGGGCAGGCTGCCGGATGACTGGACCAGCCTCGTGCCGATGGCAGTTGAAGCGTACAGCGACGCACAGATAGAAATGCTTCGCAAAGGCGATCTCGAAGGCTGCTTCGGGCCTCTCTTTTCAGGGCTCGGCATCAAGTCTCCCCTTACCATACCTGGCGGCCTGATGAAACTAGTATACAGGGTATTGCATCTCGACCCGCAGGGCGGCAGATTCGGCATCGGGATAATCCACGCCGAGGCTGACATACATCCGGACGACTGGTTCCTCACCTGCCACTTCTGTGATGACAACGTGATGCCAGGCACGCTCATGTATGAATGCTGCTTCCACACCCTCCGCATATTCCTGCTCCGGATGGGCTGGGTATCCGAAAAGGGCTCTGCCGTGTGGGAGCCTGTGAAAGGCGTCCGAAGCCAGCTCAAGTGCCGCGGCCAGGTCATTGCGACAACGAAAAGGGCGGCATATGAGATTTCCATAAAGGAGATGGGATACAACCCGGCTCCATACGCGATAGCCGATGCATTGATGTATGCCGATGGAAAGCCTGTTGTGGAGATTACAAACATGTCGGTGCAGCTCACAGGGCTGACGAGGGAAGACGTTGCGCTGCGCTGGCAGAGGAGAAAGACCGGGAAGCCTGCCGGAAATCCGCTCGACAAAAAGGCGATCTACGACAACGAGAGCATAACCGCCTTCGCGGTGGGGAAGCCTTCCAGAGCTTTCGGCGATCCTTACAGGGTCTTCGACAGAGAGCGCGTGATAGCGAGATTGCCGGGCCCTCCGTACAAGTTCCTGGACAGGATAACAGAGGTCGCAGCCGAGCCGTGGCAGATGATATCAGGCGGCACGATTGAGGCCCAGTATGACGTGCCTGCTGACGAGTGGTATTTCAGGTCTTATCAGGACGGCGTGATGCCGTTTTCGGTGCTTCTCGAGGTAGCGCTGCAGCCCTGCGGCTGGCTTGCCGCCTATATGGGCTCGGCACTCACGAGCGAGATCGATCTCTCGTTCCGGAATCTCGGAGGCACGGCAGTCCAGTACAGGCATGTGAAAGCCGATTGCGGCGTGCTCGTAACGAAGATCAAAGCCACGAACATCTCGTCGTCAGGAGGGATGATCATCCAGCACTATTCCTTCAAGGTCCTCTGTGATGCCGGGACGGTCTATGAAGGCACCACATATTTCGGATTCTTCTCGAAAGAGGCTCTGGCCAACCAGATCGGCATACGCGACGCCAGGATATACAAACCGGCGCCTGAAGAAGCAGGGAGAGGCCGGTCATTCCCTTATCCAGAAGGTGTATACCCTTTCCCGGACCGGATGCTCTGCATGATAGACCGCATAGAGCTCTTCGTTCCGGACGGAGGCCCTCACGGCCTGGGATACATACAGGGAACGATGGAAGTCAAGCCTGACTCGTGGTTCTTCAAAGCCCACTTCTTCCAGGACCCTGTCATTCCAGGATCGCTCGGCATAGAGTCTTTCCTGCAGGTATTGAGAGTGGCAGCCGCTGACATATGGGGCGCAGAGCGCATTTCCGGCCGTCCAATGGTGACGCCGACAGAGGGATACAGGCACGAGTGGGTCTACAGAGGCCAGGTTCTCCCTGCTGACAGCAAGGTGACTGTCGACGCGTGGATAACTTCGATAGATGCCCTTCATGGCGTGATGCGGGCTGACGGCTATCTGTCAGTGGACGGCAGAATCATCTACAACATGAAAGACTTCACGCTGCGTATGTAACCTGCCTGCCTGAAAATGGATGATGGATGGCAACGCGAGTGGGCTTAAAAAAATGCCGAAAATGACGATAATATATCATTGCGAGGGGCAGAAATTCCGCATTACAAACAGAAAGCCTTAATGCAGCTTATGAAGCACGATATTATGATATGGCTATAATCAGGTGATCCCAATGGGTCGCCTTTTTATTATATTTCGTATAAAGGAGGGTCAATGCAGACAAAACGGCAGGTCTATGCTCTAAAAGTCCTTTCCATGCTGGCTATGCTCATAATGTTTCACGGGTGCAGCACGTCCACAGACTCCAATCCTTCCGCTTACTCCGATCTCATCAACTCCGGCTCGACGCAGAGCTCATTCACAGAGACGATGACAGACGGGCGGGCGGCCATACAGACGATGCTGTCTGATTCAAAATCGCCTTCAGCCACCGTAGCTCTCATCGATGGCGACAGAATCGCCTGGAGTGAAGCCTTCGGATACATAGACAAGGCCGGAAAGGTCGCGCCAACCACGACGACGATGTTCGCGATAGGCTCGACGAGCAAGCTCTTCGCAGGGCTGGCTGTCATGAAACTCGTCGATCAGGGCAGAGTGGAGCTGGACAAGCCTCTTGTAAACTACGTCAAGAGCTTCTCTATGGCCTCGCCTGAATACACGCAGGTAACTGTGCGCATGCTGATCAACCATACGGCAGGGTTCCCAGGCGGCGATTACAGGAACGACGTTACCTATGCTCCCGTTCCGGACTTCGCCTCCCAGGTCATGCAGACTCTTTCCACACAGCGACTCAAATACACTCCGGGAAAGATGGCGATCTACAGCAACGACGGCTTCACGATGGTCGATCCGCTCGTCAAGGCGGTCTCAGGAAAGTCATACCAGCAGTTTGTGACTGATGAGATCCTTACGCCGCTTGAAATGAATCACAGCAGATATGCAACTGAGTTTTTTCCGGCTGGCTCGTATGCCCCCAGGTTTTCCGGCGACAAGGCCGATCCGCAGGTCTTCACGAATACATACCCGGCAGGCGGACTGTATTCCACACCTGAAGATATGGGCCACGTGGCGATGATGCTGATGAACGGCGGCATGTACAATGGCGTCCAGGTTCTTTCCCGCAAATCTATCGAGGAGATTGGGAAGGATCAGACCCTGAGCCTGCCGGTGAACCCCGTATCCAGCGAAAGCTACGGCCTCGGCTGGGACTGGGTAACCTATCCCGGTCTATCTGCAGTCGGTGTAAAGGCCTGGGCGAAGCCAGGCGGAACAGCGGGCTTCTCAACGCAGTTCATAGTGGCTCCTGATGCAAGGCTTGCAGTCGCGATAACAGGCGTGTCGATGTCATTCGACTCCGGCCGGCTTGCAGAGCGGATAATGCTCCACGCGCTGGCAGAGAAAGGTATCATAGAAAAAGTGCCGTCGCCTCTGGCCGATGTCGTCCAGCAGGAAAAGCCTGCCTCAGACGCGGAGCTGGCGGCAATGGCCGGACATTACGCGGACAGCCACGGGATTAACCACGTGGAAATCCAGTCTGACAAGACTCTCAAGGTATCCTACTGGATAAACGGCAGCTGGACCACAGCCGCGACGGGCCTCAAGCTTCGTGTGGACGGCACATACTCGAGTGACGACAATCCAAATACGTCTTACCGCACGATACAGTCTGGAGGAATGACTTATCTCGCAAAAAGCATGCCTGTCTTTACAGGGCACTATCTGTGGGATAACATCTCAGGTCAGCGCGTCGAGCCCGGCTCAGCCATATCGGCAGCGTGGAAGGCCCGCCTGAACAGGCACTGGCTGATAACAAACGAAAGCTCTGATTCAATCCACCTCATCGACGACACTCCGCAGATGACGCTCAACGCTCCCGACGGCATGTCCGGGTATGTATTCGTGACAGCGGTCTTTCCCATCTCGCAGATGGTCGATCCATCGCAGAGCGATACGGTTGCAAAGATGTTCCTGCAGGTTCCCTATTCGGGCAGAGATATGAACGATGCCGTCGTCAAAATCAGAAACGGCGAAGAGTGGATGCAGTACGGCAGCGCTCTCTTCAGGCCGCAGGACACCGTTCCCGAAATTGTCGCCGGTCAAAACAAGATAACCATAGGCAGTGAAGGCCTTGCCGAGTGGCGCAGGATTCCTTCTGCAGCATCGGTGACGTTCCTGGGCGACAAGGCCTGGAAGATGTACGACCCAGACTTGAAAAAGCTGACCGGATCCGGCACAGGCGGCACAGCAACGCCGTCAGCGGCAGGCTCTTACCTGCTCCTCTACGGATCGCCGAATGCGACAATAACAGTCACGCAGGGGGCCGCACAATGAGAAAAAAACAGAGTCAGTCACGGATCGTTGATACCGGAGCAATCAGGCTCGGCAGATCGCAGAGAATGATTCTGTATCTGTCAATACCTGCGATAGTTCTGCTCTTTATCACTGCCGGCTGTACAGGCACCTCGTCAAATGACGGAAGCGGAGCAGGTGATACCAGCCAGGGAAACATATCCTACTCTGAGACTATCTCGAGCGGGCGGGCCATAATTGAAAAGCTGCTGTACGATACAGACACTCCCTCTGCATCTGTTGCCCTCATCGATGGAGATCGCACGGTCTGGAGCGAGACATTCGGATACATAGACGGCGCGAAGAGCACGCCGCCTTCCAGGGAGACAATGTACTGCATAGGCTCGGTCAGCAAGGTCTTCGCCGCGATGGCGGTGATGAAGCTCGTCGAGAAAGGCCTGCTTGATCTCGACTCTCCCATAGTCAAATATCTCCCGGACTTCACTATGCAGTCTCCCGAGTACACCAGGATTACAGTGCGGATGCTTCTCTATCACGCGGCCGGTTTCGCCGGCGCGGACTACAGGAACATGTTCACCTACGAGCCGTTCTCAGGCTACGCCGAACAGGTAAAACAGGGAATGGCGAAGCTCCGCCTCAAGCACGCGCCGGGCTATATGAGCGTGTATTCAAATGACTGCTGCACGATGGTTGAGCTGATCGTTGCGGCAGTATCAGGCAAATCGTACACCCAGTATCTGCAGGATGAGATCCTGACTCCTCTCGGCATGACCCACAGTCGCTTTGCAACATCACAGTTCCCATCAGGCTCATTCGCTCCGGGCTTCGTCGGAGATACGCCTGACCCGCAGGAGTTCGGACAGGCCTACGGCTCAGGAGGGCTCTATACCACCCCTGAAGACATGGCGAAAGCGGCCATGATGCTGATGAACGGCGGCACATACGGCGGCAGGCAGATCCTCAAGAAGAGCTCCATAACGGAGATGGGAACCGATCAGACAACGCACCTTTCCTTCTACCCGGTTCCAACGCTGAAATATGGTCTTGGCTGGGACACGGTGGAGCATGCAGGGCTCGAGGCAGTCGGAGTGAAGGCCTGGCACAAGAAGGGCGGCACGATGATCTACGAAAGCGACTTCGTAGTTGCGCCTGAAGAAAAACTGGCAGTGATGATAAGCTTCTCCCAGAGGACGATGATGGCTGGAATGCCTGCAGAGCAGATAATGCTGCACGCCCTGTGCGAACGCGGACGCATATCAGCCGTCCCTGCGCCTCTCGCCGATGCTCCGCAGGCTGAGATAGCGGCGACAGCCTCAGAGCTGATAGCCATAACAGGCAATTATGCAGACAAGATAGGCCCGTTACGTGTAAAAGCAGCATCAGACGGCACGCTGAGCATATCGAGCGGTTATAACGGCAGCGCCTGGACAGATAATGCCACAGGGCTGAGGCGCAGGGCAGACGGATCATATTCGAGCGATTCGAGCCCCAACGTTTCATACAGCGCCATCACAGCCGACGGAAGGCAATACCTCGTGAAAAGAGCTCCAAAGTGGAGCGGACACTACCTCGAAGCCGCCCCTCATGCCCAGTTGATACAGCCAGGCTCGACGCTCTCCAGCGCCTGGAAGAGCCGGGTGGGCAAAAAGTGGCTCCTCGTAAACGAAGACGCCCAGTCGTTCAACCTGGTGAACGGAATGCTTCCGGTGCTTTCCCTCAATACGATTGAAGATTACCCGGGCTATGTATTCGTATCGTCACTGTATATGAACTGGCAGATCGTAGACCCATCCGGCAGCGACACGGCAGCCAGGATGTTCATGCTCATCCCTGTGGATATGGGGCGCGATCTTAACGATGTCGAGATCGAGAGCCGGAATGGCGAGGAGTGGGTTCGTTGCGGCAGCAGCATCCACCGCCCGCTCGACACCGTGCCTGCGTTCGCGGCAGGGACAGTCACGATAGGTAGCGAGGGCTACGCCGAGTGGAGAAAGCTGCAGTCAGGAGGCTCTGTCTCGATCTCAGGAGCGATAGCGTGGAAGCTCTATGATCCCGACATGAAAAAGCTCGTCGCAGCCGGGAAGGGAAGCGGCACAGTCAGCGGCGCCGCGGCAGGCTCATATCTGATGCTTTACGGCACGGCGAATTCGTCGATTACGCTGAAGTAGCCTGCCTGACAAGCGCTTCATAAAGGAGAATCAGTTCATATAGGCTCAGGCGACAGAATCTTTTTCTGAGGCTCATGAAGTCAATCTGAGCCGCCTGCTCCAGATAACAGCTTAATCGTATCCTGAACAGTACACCTCTTATTTTTCTATCTGGAATACTCCTCAAAGGCCGGCAGGGGAGGAGGCAGTATGAATACAGGCGAAAAAGAAAGGAGGTGCCAGTCACAGGTAAAAGAATGATTCCGAAAATCCAGGAAGGGTTCAGCTGGTTTTCGGCGCATCATATCAGGCAGGTACCTGCAACAGTTTACCGGGGTGGGTAATGCCATACCATAATTCTTCACCACTGCGTGTTCTCCTGAAGAATCACAGAGAGATTGTCTATTTAATCCTGCCGCTTCCGTTATTGCTGATTGTGTTTTTTTCCGTGTTTCAGCCTGAACGGAGGTTCATCGGGGAATTCCACGATATAATGGTTTATGTCAACGCCAACCTCTTCATGCAGGCCCATCCCTTCAGCCTGTGGAACAACTACTGGCTCTTCGGGTTCCCTGATTACGCAGCTCCGATGAGCGACCGCTATTACCCGCTGTCTCTGCCTTTTTATCTGCTATCCCGAGACATGTTCGTCGTCAACTTCATCATGATGCTCCATCTGTACATTGCATACCTTAGCTTCTACAGGCTCGGGTCGATCGTCACGGGGAACAGCGGGCTCCGGATGATTTCATCGCTCATCTATATGTTCTCTGGCGTTCTGACGGCGCAGCTGACAATAGGACACACATACCAGCTCTATGCGCTGGTGTGGATCCCCCTGCTCTATTACTATCTGATGAAGATCGTATGCCGCTCGGAGAGAACGACAGAGAATGCAGTTCTTCTCGCCGTCTCTGCGGCGATGATATTCTTTGCCGGAGCGGTTTACTACTCTTTTTACAGCTTCATCGTATGTGCCGTTTTCAGCGCATACGCCCTTGCAGGAAAAAGGTTCAAGGCCGGACTGGCGCTCATCCTTGCAGGATCAGCGGTCATATTCCTCCTGATAATATCGATCAAGAGCATCCCCCTGATTGAATTCGCACATTCCACAGTCAGGGTCGATCCCATCAACCCTCTCGAAGATGGAGGCTCCCTCGAAAACAATCTGGCTTCAATTCTCTTCGGCACCCCTGTAGACAAGGTCTTCGGATGGTTTGAGAGCAGCGCCTTTGTTGGGATCATCACTGCAGCCCTGATGATCATCGGCCTGGTATTTGGAGATGCAAAGCTCACGGTTCCATCATTCCTGTCCATGGCTGCCGCATTCGCCTGGGCTGACGGCGGCAGGAGCGTTCTCTCCTTCATGCATCTTTTGCCTGTCCTGAACAATTTCCGCGTCGCAGGAAGAGTGCTTGGCGCAGTTGAGCCGCTGGTGATCCTGCTCGCGCTCCACGGATTCTGCCTGCTGTATGAAAGAGTCAAAAACGGGGAAGAGCTTATGCCTGATTCTGCCGAAAAGAAGAGAATAAAGGTCGGAGTCACGATACTGATACTGCTCAAAATAACAGAGCTGCCGTATCAGTCCGGTTTGACAGATACGGCGATCGCCTCATTGATACTGCTTTCAGCGCTTGTCGCGCTCATCTACTGGAACAGGCTTAACCGGGCGACTCTGATTGTCTTTTTCACTGCCGCCTGTATCGTCCAGTCTGTATTTCTTTTCAGAGACCCTGCGGCATCCAGACCGGAGCTGCTTTGGAAATGCGGGCTCTCAGCAGCTCTCATCGCATTGGTTATTCTGCTTTATAACCGGCACAGAATCAGATCAATCAGGAGAAACCCGACGCCTGTAATTCTGTATGCAGCCCTGGTTTTCGTCATTGCAGTGAACTGCAGCAGATTGATCACCTCCGAGCCGGGGCTCGAAAAGAGCCCGGCCCATCAAATAATCAGCACGATAAAAAAGGAGGGGCAGGGGAATATACAGACATTCGTGATGGAGACAGGATGGCCGTTTCAGCATATGGATTTCGCACATCTGCTTATAAAGAACGGTTTGCATCCGGTAAGGGCGAACTTCGCATACTTCCTGAAAAACACTCCTTCAGTGAAATATCCTGTCAACAATATTGAATATTATTCTATAGACTATATCGTCGATACGGCGAATCTGGAAAACAGCAGGCAGAATATTCCGGCATACACATTCAAAGTCGGAGATATTGCAGTCTTCAGGCCCAGTCACGTTCTTCCGGACGTGTTCGTCCTTCGGGGCCAGCAGTTCATCCCTGTCACAGTAAGAAAATTCACCTCCGATGAAACGATAATCGAAGGCCAGTTCAGGAAAGGCGACAGCGCAGTATTGAAGACCTCGTATTATCCGGGCTGGAAGGTGAACGGCGGGCCTGCCCAGTCAAACGGCAACATGGTATGGAAAAGGCTGTCCGGTGATTCATCGTCTGTCCGCTTTTCATTTGAGCCGTCTGATTACAGAATCGGAATCGCGATGAGCTGCTCAGGCGTCTTATTAATCGCCTTCCTGCTCTACAGGAGGCGGATGATTGATTCGTATCTGGCAGATGAAAGCCGGCAGAGCGCTGCTGATGCCGGAGTCTCCTGAAAGCGGCACAGGCGTGAGCCTTTTCAAAGCATCGGGCAGAGCCATTGAAAGCCTGTCAGGATGTATGAAGTCATGCGGCTCATAAACACGAAAAATTCAGAGCATCAGAGGGAATGAGCCGGGAAGAGAGAATTTTTTTCACAGTCTACAATTTATAATTCTGAAGGAGGATTGATTGTGAAAAGAGCTGCTCTGCCAATGGTTATAATCGTTTCGCTTGTCCTGCTCCTTGCAGGTGTCGCCTTCGCCTGGCCCGACTATATCAACGGCCAGCCGTCAAATTACCGGCCTGGAGACAGCTATGGCTATTTCGTATGGCACTCAGGTCACTGGCATCTCCGTACAAGCACCCATAAGGATCTGCACGTCTTCGAAGGAACCATTTCGTCAGATCAGGATATATGGATTAAGAACCGGGGCAACATGGAGCCTGATGATGGGGATTACGTCACGAGAGTTGCACCGAATCAACTTTCCTTCAGACTCACCACCCAGGGCGACGAGGATGGATTCGGCTTCGCCACCGACGGCTCATATCTCATTTTCGACCTCAAAAGGGATGGACTGAAAGTAATGACAGAGCATATAAACATCGGCGCGAGTAACTTCCACCCGCCAGCTAATCCTTTTGTCCTGAACCGCTAACCGGCATATATCCGAGAAAACAGGCTTCAACTGAACCCTGGTAAGTGTGCAAGGCAGAAGCTTCATAAGAGAGAGCCCGCCCGGATAGCAGGCGGGCTCTCCATTTTTCAAAAACGAGGAGGTCTGTATGCAGCCGATTGGTCCGTTGATGATTGAGCACAGGCTTATAGAAAAAATGATAGGCGTGATCCGAAAGGAAATTGCCAGAAGTGAAAAAGGAGGAGATATTACAATTGAATTCATAGATGCCGCAGTTGATTTCATCAGGATATATGCAGATAAATGCCATCATGGGAAGGAGGAAGATATCCTTTTCAGAGATCTGAACAGCAAGGAGCTGCCTCAGGAGCTGAAGCATATTATGGATGAGCTGGTTGAAGAGCATCAACTTGGAAGGAAAGCAGTCGCAGATCTCGTCGAAGCGAAAAAGAAATACCAGCAGGGAGAGAGGCAGGCACTCACGACAATTATTGAATGCCTGCGCTATATGGCTGATTTTTATCCGAAGCACATAGAGAAGGAAGATACACGGTTTTTCATTCCGTGCATGGCTTATTTCACCCCGGAAGAAAAAGATGCAATGCTGAATGAAGAATATGAATTCGATAAAAACCTGATCCATCAGATTTACAGAGAGAAGATCAAGTTCTGGACCATTGAGGCAGACTGAGAACTGGAACACCTGAAAAGGATGACTGAGGCAGACCGAGAACAGGGGACGTTGAAAAGAATGACTTTGCAGTTAAGGAGAATTGACCGGCAGTGATATTTCCTCGGAGGTAACAGATTATGAAGAAGCACAGAATCTTCCTGGCTGTTGTGGTTCTCTTCTTTGCCCTGCAGCACCGCGGTGCATCAGGAACCGAATACAGCGGCACTGACATTTCCCGCATACCGCAGAAACTCAGGCCCTATTTCTTTACCTTCGGTCCTTTTCAGGTCATCAACGAGTTTTATGGAAGTGATTAACAGGACGGTGAGATACCTGTCTCCTGTCATCTCATGACTCACTCGAAAAATCAGGATCGGGAGGCAGGCTTCAGCGAGGTTGTGGTAAGGATAGTGCACTTTGACAAAGCGGAAAGCGCTCTCCGTGATTTCGAAGAGAAGAGCAGAATTATCGCCGAAGACATGAAAGCCTGGAGCGATCCGAGAGATAACGTGAGAACAGAACTGGTGGAGCTGGGTAAGGATGCGAAAGGGGCTGTGCAGATATTCCTTGCTCCTCAGCCTGCCCGCTCGCCTCATATACAGACAAACTACGTGATGCCGCTGAAGCGCACCATTGTAGTCCAGGTGTTTGCACAGGATCAGGGAAGCTTCACATCTGTTCACAAGCCTACCAGAGGATATGTCGATGGACTTTACAGATATCTTTCCGGCCTTACCGGCCAGGAGATTCAGCGGACTCTGACCATCAAAGCCGCTCTCACCCCGGAGACGCTCTCTGCCGACGGCCGCTCGAAAACCGGGCTGCAGGTCAAGGTTCTCGATGAGACAGGAAAGTCTGTTGCTTCATCACCTGTCACAATGAGCCCTTCTAAAGTGCCGGGCATACTGCCGTCAAGTGGAAAAACCGATGTATGGGGAAGCAGCGTCAAAATATGTAGCAGATGGCAATATCATCGAGGGGAACATTGCGAGCTTCCTGTCGGCATATTATAAGGATGATCTCGACAACCCCCAGAAGGTTTATTGTGATTTTGCCGGCATCATCAAGAAGCATGCGGCTTTCTGGACTTCAATCACTCCGGCGAGGACCATTGAGGAGTTCCTTGATGTCAAGATCAACAGTAAAAAGCCCGGCATCAAGTATGAGGGCGATCTCTCAAAGCTCGCTTCCCAATATAAAATAACCGCTTCAAATTTATGGGAAGGCGTTGCGGCAAGTCCGGAGGCCATGAAGTCTGTAAGGGTCATGAGAGGCGGCTCCACCCTGGCCTTCAACTCCTCGATGGAGCTGAAAAAAGACGATGTCATCGAGGTCCCTGAAGGTGTAACCGTGGCTTTTCAGGGATTCAGGGACGGCTATTTTTCGAATGGCGAGAAGAAATGGGTATCTCTGGGCACTGGAAAGCACCGCATCAGAATATCTGAATACTATGACTATGTGCAGGTGGAATATGGGAAAGCGCAGTTCGTGAATGCAGGCGCGATCTCAGCCGATGGAGAGAGTGTAATCAACCCTTCAGGTACCAGTTTCATCATTGACGCCGGAAAAGGGAAAGAGACTGCGGTGAGAGTTGTCGAGGGTAACATCACTGTAAAAAAATCGCCACTGGCGAGGAAGTAAAGGCTTCATACGGTGAAGCGCTGACTCTCTCATCCGGGAAGCCCCTTCCCAGGCCATCGCCGGGAAGGCGGACTACGCCGAAGCATATTACCAGCGGGCCTTCGAGAGGATGGACCTGAAGGATTACAGGAAGGCTGTTGAGGATTTTACCACGGTAATCCGCCTTCAGCCTTCGAATGGAAAGGCTTATTACAACCGAGGTGTCGCAAAAGACGCTCTTGGGGAATATGGCAGTGCTGAGACCGATTACACGGAGACTGTCAAGTTAATCAGCGATTTTCGCGAGGCTTATTACAACAGGGCTTTTGATCGTTTCAGGCAGGGAGATTATAAGGCTTCTGAAGAGGATTTTACCTGTTTCATCGATTTGAAGGGCGATTACGCTCCGGCCTGGTATAACAGGGCTGTGACGCGTGAGAAACAGGGGAAAAGGGATGGCGCGATTTCAGACTACCGGAAGGCCCTGCAGCTCAAACCTGATTACCGGGAAGCCCGGGACGGCCTTACGCGGCTGGAGAGGAACTGAAAGGCATTGGCTTATGTGTTTTGAAGTCCGCCTGGCAGATACTCTCCGATATATTCCTCGAAGAAACCATCCAGTAGACTGCTTGCTGACTGTAAACGAAGCCTGTACGTGCAGATGGCAGGACGCTTAAGGTTCAACGTGCAGAGAAGCGGTGAAGCAGGCTTACCGTCACATTCTCTGATACAGGAGAGAAAAGGCCGATACTGCGCCGCTGCAGAAGAAGAGATAGGAGAGAGCCATAATGAACAGAAATACACATGCGGCAATTGCCATGATGCGGTCCTTTTTAAGGCAGGCGCACATCACTGCAAGAAAGACAATAAAAGGCCACTGAGAGATGATGATTCTGAACAGGCTCTTAAGATGATGAGCTGTTTTGTCGAGAAGAGGGTCCTGCCAGCCTTCGAGCAGAACAAACGGTGTGGGAAGAATATTGGAGTAGAGAAACTTTTCCAATCCCGGAACCAGCGTTAATACTAGAAGACAAGCCACAACGATAGCCGCGCCGTGGTATACGATCACACAGCCTGAGCCCTCCGCCCTGGCCGAATTCAATGAGGCAGGCTCCTGCATATTATCTCCATTGCAATTGTCTGCTCTGCTATCCTGATTGCTCATCGAATGCCTTCGGCCTCCTTCCTGATCGTTACACTATCCTCATTGCCACTGCGGTTATCTTGTCTGCTTGTTTAATATGCCTCGCGGGAACCAGAGCCCCTCGAGAAGTCTGTCTTTGAATACTATGATTCGGCTGGGTCCATCATAGCTTTCTCTGCCTGTCATTGAATTGATGATATCTGCTGTTGTGGCCACGTTCCCTTTCATTCCTCGATTCACTGACAGTATCGACACCTCTCTCAGAGCCTTTATCAGGATCCTGTGGCTCAATGCACCGTTATCATTGAAATCATTCCACGGCGCAACTTTCAGTGAGGAAATGGCAATACAGTCCTTATCTTCTTTTATCTCCATGAATGCTTCAATCCTTCCATCCCTGCCTTTCAGAACTGCGACAGCCGACTGTGAACCGGACATGGCAGGCAGCTCAGATTTCTTTCCTTGCTGCAGGCTGAAACTGTCGGGGGAGAAGTATTCCTTCTTTATGCCGCTGTCGAGATAGCGGCTCCACTGTTCTGCAATCTCATGCTTTTTCCCCGGTTTTCCATTATTCCATTGAAATATGAACTGCTCCCGTTTATCTGCAAACAGCTTCCATCTCACGATATCACTTTCTGGAATTGCAGATGTCACTTCCAATCTGAAGTCGAGGTCGCTGCAGTCTGCCCGGACAGCGTTAGGCAGCGCAATAGCGTGAAAGCAGAGGGAAAGGGTGCTGAACAGCATCAGTACGGCGGTGCATATGCCGCATATCCAGAAAAAGGCGGTATTATTTCTGCCTTTCCTATTCCAATAAATCACGGGATTCAATATTACCGCGATGATAATACAGGCAGACAGAAAGATCAGGATCAATCTTCCATCTGCAGATGTATGGAGCCACCTGAGAGGTGGGGCAAAAACAGACACGAAGCCGGGATTCTGGCCGTATATGACCTTCAGGAATTCCAGATAAGGCTCCAGAGCTGGAAGTCCTGTGAAAACAAGTATGGACCCTGCAATAAGACTCGTGATAATCGCTGAGAATGCAACAGTGACAATCCGTGATGACAGAGGCTGCGCTTCAGTCATCGCCTCACACTTGTCAACAGTGACGACGATTAAGCCTGTCACCTTATCGTGCCACATCTGCCTCTCTCTGTCCCACAACATCCTGAGTGATGGAAACACAAGCGGATACGATATGAACAGCTCCAGCCAGGAGTGGAAAAATATCCTGCCCGGAGTAAGCTTCACGTCTTTCTTACAGCTGAGCCTGATGCCCATTATTCGACGGCCGAGCCCCTGTCCTGAAGATGCTACGGAAAAACTCTCAAGAAACTTGATCACTGTGAAGAACAGGCCTGCAAGTATCGCCGTTGAGAGGTCGCCCCTGTGACCCCAGGGGGAGTTCATACGACCCATTAAGATCAGCAGAATACATATAATCACATATTGCCAGCTGATGTCGATGAAAAAAGCAAGAAAGCGCCTCCAGAATGAAGCCCGCTGAATATTCACCGGCGATAGGAGAATAATATCTCCACTTGAAGCTGATTTTTCTTCCATGGAACAATATTTCTTGTGAATTCACCAGAGGTCCTTCTCATGACCGACTTCTTCTCGCAGAAACAGGAGACAGACTCCTGAAATTGGTTATCTCTGATAGAAATCAATATTATCTTCCGCCATTTTCTTCACTTTTTCCACTCTATCTCTTGACGGCAGGCTTGAGAGGAGTGATGACGGACCGAAGCTTCATCTGCATTCAGACAGACCAGGAAAAACATCCAGGTTTCTTATGGAAGGGCTTTTCCTTCTCCTGATTGCCATTCCCAGAGCGTCACGTTTCCGTCTCTGTCGCCGCTTGCGAGGTGAGTTCCCCTGCTGTTCCAGGCAATGAAGGTGAAGGACGTCCCATAGCTTGCCATGGTCTTTTTCAATGTCCTGTTCTCCACGTCCACGACCATGATGGTCCCATCTGATCCCGCAATGGCAAGGAAGCGCCCGTCAGGCGAAAAGCAGATCGAGGGTCTTCTCTCGTCCTTGCCCACGGTTATGAAACGGCCGATGATGGCGTCTCCATGGTAGTCCAGAAGCACGACTTCGGCTCCCCTCATAGGTTTCCCGCTCTCACGGAAGATAGTTCCCTCCCTGGCTACGGCTAGAAGTGTGCCACGTGGAGAGAACTGGAGCTGCGTGATGCCTTCTGGTGCCTGGTTTTCAGGGATGCAGGGGAAATAACCCAGGAGCTCGCCCTTTGAGGCCTCCCAGATTCGCAGTGCCGAATCTCTGCCTCCCCAGGCTAGCAGGCGGCCATCCAGAGAATAGGCAAGAGAGGTGCCCGGCCCGAAGAGAACCTCATCGCGGGGCATATGCATGAGGTTTTTGAATACACCGGTTTTTGCATCCACCACATTGACGAAAGACATCATGTCGGCTCTTCCGATGTAATCAGTCTTGGCGAGCCATTTTCCGTCAGGGGATATGGCAAGGGCCTTTATGTAACCTCCTCCCTCATTGGGAAGTATTCTCACCGGTGAGAGGTTTTCAAGCGACCAGACTCTCACGGACTTGTAATCGGCTCCGTAAAAAAGTCTGCCGTTACAGGCGGCGTAGTCCAGACCTCTCGAGGTCTTCATTCTCCGGGAGAGAAGGAGTCTGCCGGTGCGGCTGTCCCAGAGACGGAGGAGGCCATCCCCCGAGGCGGCAAATACCTTCGAGTCGTCAAAGGAGAAGGCTGCCAGGATCACAGGGCTCTCCGTGGCGGCTCCTGCTGCTGACGGGAGTAGAAACAGGAGCATGACAAGAAGAATCGTCGAAAACATAACATTCAAGCTTCTCACCCCTTCATATAAACATTCCTCATCCTATGCGGAGAGTTCCTCCTTTGACAGGGCTCACAGAGCAATCGGCAGGTGCTCAAGATGATGATGAGCCTGGATAAGATTGACGAGGATGTGGTAGAGAGATTGACAAGCAGGACTTTTTTCGGGTTTGTACTGATTCCAAATCTACGATTTGTGAATCAATTATGCTCAATTGAGTACAACGTGCACATTGGTGAGATTATTCCTCCGGAGGATACGAATGCACGTGAGCGGGAGACCCGTTATCTGGTGCGGTCCTGTGTATCGCTTGAGAAGATGGCAGATGAGAGTTACACATATTGTAATACATCGGTGTTCACTTAAGGCACTTAAAATTCAGCTTCAAAGCCTTTGAAATATCAGGATTCTTCAATTGATGGAAAATGATCAGCCTATCCCGTTCCTGAAAGCCATCGTTTTTCTGCGAAAAGCTAATCAACTATCTCAGGAAAACCTGCGAAACGACAGCAACCCCGCTCTCACTGTTGAGGCGGGGTTGCCTTATTATGGTTTTATCGGAGATTTGCCGGAGCGCCGATCGGCTAGCAGAACGGCATAGTGACTGCGAGAGCGAATACACCTGTCCAGCAAGCCTGCATGCATGTCGCCGGGCCTTTGTCATTTCCTGCGAAAACTCTTGTTATCATTTTTTTTATCCTCCTTTGATTTGTTATCTCTGATTATATTGTAACAGTCAAAGGTGAATGTTCAGTGAATGCTGGATGTCTGTTATGTGAAAGTTTTGTGAGAGTATGGAAAAGGGCCTCTTGCGAGGCCCTCGCTGTCACTTCATCTATTTCAGTGCTTCGCCTGCCTTCGCGGCGTTCACGAAGCCCTTGCCCTGGTCGTATTTGCCGTATGTCGGGCCCATATTGTCGGCTGTCGACATTATGGCTTCCTTGACATCGTCCGGGCTCGCGTTCGGCGACTTCTCGCGCAGGTTGGCCGCTATGCCGCTCACTATCGGCGCCGCGAACGACGTTCCCGGTCCTGCGATGTGCTCGCTGTCAGGAAGGTACATCGGAGGCAGCGATGTCTTGACGAGGAGCTCTATTTCAGTCGACGGTTTCTCCAGGATGTCCTCCGGGAGGTTGAAGGCCTCTATCAGCTCAGGCTTGTTTATCAGCAGCTGGGTGAGCTGATCCGGAGTCATCTTCCTTATCGTCTCGCATACTGCAGCCGTCTTTCCCATCTGAGAATCAGGCACGTTCCAGCCTGATACGTACTCGCCGGGAGCCATCACGTCGGGCTTCACTACGCCCTTGTCATCTGTCGGACCGCGGCTCGAGAAATCGCTGACCTTGTTCTGGTTCAGCGCAGCTCCTACTGCCATCGTCATCGGGTCGTCGGCAGGCGAACCGATTGTGTGCTCGCCAGGGCCGCTGTTTCCAGCCGCGCTTATCACAACTATGCCTTTCTCCCAGGCTTTCTCGACTGCCATGTCTATCGGATCGAAGTAGTATGGATAGTCGTCAGGAGCTCCGCCGAGCGAGAGGTTCATGCCGGTTATACCCAGCCTGTCCTTGTTGGCTATGACCCAATCGATCCCTTCGACTATGTCTGAAGGCCTGCCTGAGCCGTCAGGCTGCATCACCTGGACTGCCACAAGCCCTGACTTTGGAGAGACTTCGTGGATTATTCCCGCACAGTCTGTTCCGTGGCCCACTGCATCGTTGGGTTTGTTGATCCCGAACACCGAGTGCCATTCCTTGAGCTGGTAGTTGTCCTTCTTGAAGCCCGAGTCAACTACGGCCCATGTCTGGTTGTCGCCGTCGTATCCCTTGGCGAGAAGCGCGTCGTCGCCTGTCATCTTGACATAGTCTATCTTAGGCATGTCCCAGGGCTTGCCTTCCTTGACCTCTCTGACAGAAGCTTTCGGCATTGAAGGCATCAGTGAGCGGCGGCTGTTGTCGAATACCACGTAGCCTTCCTTTTCAAGCTCCGAGGCCTGTTCGGGCTTTATCTTCGCTGCCACGCCGCTGATCACATCGAGCTTCTTCTCAACGCCAACGCCCTTTTCACCGAGATTCTTCTCTATCTGGGCGGCATCAGGCTCCGGACCCTTGAAAGATCCCGGTCTCGATATTATGATGACGTCTTTTGTATCTGACTGGGCTGCCTGCTCTTCTTCCTTCGCGGCGCCCGGCCCCTTGAAGGCTGACGATTCCATTATTCTCGTTATGTTCTGCATCTGGTTGAAGCTGAAGTATTCCGGCCCGTTTCCACCTATCGAGACTGACATGATTTTATACCGCCTTTCGTATTATTAATTTGTATTATCTTCCACTTATTGTCAGGACTACCCTGAACTCTTTCTCCGATTCTAATGTAACACGACAGCGCAGTGACGATCCATAGTGCAGGGATGAGAGGCAACAAAGTACGGGTAAAATGCCATTTCAGCCCGCGAAATGATATCCCGTTCAGGCAGTGCCTCAGAAGAAGGTGCAGAGTATTTGAAAGGTTTTCCGCCGCAATCTAGAATAACCTTATGAAGAAACCATATGGCTACGTGCCGGCAGGACGGAAACTAAAGATAGATAATGCTTTACAGGAACGTATACCTTGATTCGATTGGCTATGTGCTGCCTCCCCTGGTGATGACGACAAGCGAGCTGGAAGAGCGGCTGCTCCCCATGCTCGAAAAGCTTCATATCCCTGAGGGGCAGATCGAGGAGCTTACAGGGATTGCCGAAAGGCGGTGGTGGGATCCCGGCTACCCGCTCTCGAAGGGCGCCTCTGAATCGGCCAGGAAGGCCATCGAGAAGTCAAACGTGCCATCCAGGGACATTGATATCGTCATATACGGCGGCGTGTGCCGGGAGAGCTTTGAGCCTGCCACGGCGTGCAGAGTGGCCGCCGCGCTCGACATAAGCCCCAGATCGCTCGTCTACGACATCAGCAACGCATGCCTCGGCGCCCTGAACGGGATAATTGACGTCGCAAACAGGATAGAGCTTGGCCAGACCAAGGCCGGCCTCGTCGTCTCAGCCGAGACTGCCAGGGAGATAAACGAGATCACCATAGCGCGGATGCTCGAAAAGAGCACGATGGAGCACTTCATCGGCTCGCTCGCCACTCTTACAGGAGGCTCAGGCGCGATCGCCCTGCTGCTGACCGATGGATCGTATTCGGCCGAAAAACGCAGAAGGCTCGTCGGCGGAGTCGCCTGCTCCGCTCCTGAGTACAACCACCTCTGCAGGTGGGGAGTCGAGGCCTTAGACACGCTGAATCACACGATCTCGATGTACACCGATTCCACGGCAGTGCTGAAGCACGGCGTCGAGCTCGGAAAGAGGACGTGGGATTACTTCCTGTCGGAACTGGGCTGGCAGGCTTCAGATGTGGACAGGACGATCTGCCACCAGGTGGGCTCGAGCCATCAGGAGACGATCCTGAGGACGCTCGGTATTCCGCTCGAAAAGGACTTTGTTACATATCCGTACCTTGGAAATATAGGCACGGTCTCGCTTCCCATCACCGCGGCGATAGCGGAGGAGAGAGGCGCCCTGGCGAAGGGCGACAGGGTCGGCTTCCTAGGGATTGGAAGCGGCCTCAACTGCATGATGCTGGGGTGGGAATGGTGAGCGAACTGTATCCTTTCAAAAGCAACTTCCTCGACATGGACGGGCTGAAATACCACTACGTGGACGAAGGCTCAGGCGATCCGGTTGTCATGCTCCACGGAAACCCTACCTGGTCGTTCTTCTACAGGGACGTCATCAAATCTCTCAGAGACAGATTCAGGGTCATCGTGCCTGATCATATCGGATGCGGCCTCTCTGACAAGCCTGACGAGTCGAGTTACCCGTACACGCTGAAGCGGAGAGTCGAAGATGTGGAAAGGCTGCTCGAGCACCTGTCCCTGAAAAGGGATATCACGCTCATAGTGCACGACTGGGGCGGCATGATAGGAATGACCTACGCGAGCAGAAACCGCGACGCCGTTCAGCGCTTCGTCGTGATGAACACCGCGGCCTTCCACCTTCCAGGGCACATACCGTTTCCGCTGCCGCTGTGGCTGTGCAGAAACACGCCGGTCGGCCCGCTTCTCGTCCGGGGCCTCAACGCATTCTGCATCGGCGCGGTAATGTTCTGCTGCACGAAGAAGAAGATGTCATCCGAAGTCAAAAAGGCATACCTCTCTCCGTATGATTCGTGGAAGAACAGGGTCGCCGTGCTGCGTTTCGTCCAGGATATCCCGCTCAGAAAGGGCGACGAGTCATACGAGGTGGTCAGCGAAGTCGAGAAGAGCCTGTCGTTCCTGGAGAAGAAGCCTCTTCTTATAATCTGGGGCGAGAAGGACTTCGTCTTCGACCGCCAGTTCGAGAAGGAGTGGATCAGGCGGTTCCCCGACGCCGAGGTGCACAGCTTCGCCGATGCGGGCCACTACATTCTCGAAGACGCAGGCGACGAAGTCATCCCGATTATCGGGAAATTCCTGGATTCCCATCCGCTCCCGAGGTGAGGCCATGGCCGGTGAAAAGACAGTCAACATAGCCTCGCATCTTCCGGCGATGGCGAAGATAAAGCCTCACATGCCGGCAGTCGTTTTCCCTGAAGGAAGAGATTCTGCAGGGAGGATCAGTTACACCCACCTTACGCTGAAGCAGCTCAACGACAGATCGGACACGATAGCCCACGGACTTCATGAGACAGGCATCGAACGAGGCACCCGCGCTGTGCTGATGGTGAAGCCGAGCCTGGATTTCTTCGCCCTGACATTCGCAATTTTCAAGATAGGCGCCGTTCCTGTGATGATCGACCCCGGCATAGGGCTGGCAAGCCTCGGGCAGGGCATTGCGGAAGCTGAGCCGAAGGCTTTCATAGGAATACCGAAGGCGCATACGGCCAGACTGCTGCTGGGGTGGGGGAGGAAGAGCGTCAAAATCACGGTGACTGTCGGCAGACGTCTCTGCTGGGGCGGTTACACGCTCAGGGACATAATAGAGAGAGGTGCATCAAAAGGACCTTTTGAAATGGCGGAGACAAAGGCCGCAGATGTGGCGGCGATCCTGTTCACAAGCGGCAGCACAGGAGCCTCGAAGGGAGCCATATATACGCACGGGATCTTCGACGCGCAGGTGAGGTTCATCAGGGACATATACGGAATCGAGCCTGGCGAGATGGATCTGGCCTCTTTTCCGCTGTTTGCCCTCTTCGGCCCCGCCCTCGGTATGACCGCAATCATACCAGATATGGACGCGACACGGCCGGCTTTCGCAGACCCTGTGAAGCTGTTCAAGTCAATCGAGGATTTCGGCGCTACCAATATGTTTGCGTCCCCTGCGCTGCTGAATGCGCTCGGCAGATACGGAGAGAAGCACTGTGTGAAGATCCCGTCGATGAAGCGCGTTATCTCTGCAGGCGCGCCTGCCAGGCCCGACGTGCTCGAGAGGTTTTCCAGGCTGCTCTCCGGTGAAGCGCAGATATTTACTCCCTACGGGGCTACAGAAGCGCTCCCAGTATGCAACATTGGCAGCAGGGAGATCCTGTCCGAGACGGGAGCCTTGACATCGGAAGGGAGAGGCGCGTGCATCGGGAGGACAGTTCCAGGGATCACTCTGAAGGTGATAAGGATCAGCGACGAGCCGATCCCTGCCTGGTCAGACGACCTCGTCCTGCCGGACGGGGAGATCGGCGAGCTCGCCGTAAAGGGTGAGATTGTAACGTCAGGATATTACAACAGAAAAGAATACACAGAGCTGGCAAAGATCCCGGACCCCGGAGCAGGCGGATTCTACCACAGGATGGGAGATGTCGGCTACAGGGATGAAAGTGGGCGGCTCTGGTTCTGCGGACGGAAATCGCACAGGGTGGCGCTTGAAGGCGAGACGCTCTTCACAATTCCCTGCGAGGCCGTGTTCAACAACCACCTGAAGGTCTTCAGGACAGCCCTCGTTGGAGTGAAGCAGAATGGCTCGACAGTGCCGGTGATCTGTGTCGAGCTGGAAAAGGGAGTTGAGCAGTCAGAGCACGGGAAGATCGTGGAAGAGCTCAAGGCCATGGGCGCTGCAAAAGAGCATACAGCGCCTATAAAGACATTCCTGATCCATCCCGGATTCCCTGTGGACATCCGCCACAATGCGAAGATATTCAGGGAGAAGCTCGCCGTCTGGGCTGCCAGGCAATTGAAGCAGTGATGCGGCTGAAGTGAGGCATAGATGAAAGTAATGGTAACCGGCGCAACCGGCTTTGTAGGGAAGGCTCTGGCGAAAGAGCTCGCGAAGAGAGGCTACGAAGTGGTCTGCTTTTCCAGAAGAGACATTCCGGACCTCGCCGCGGATGTGAAGAAAGGCGACCTCACAGATGGGAAGGCCTTCACCGACGCTCTGTCGGGATGCGAGGCTCTCTTTCACGTAGCATCAAAAACGGGAATATGGGGGAGCTACGACGACTATTACGCGGCAAACGTGACAGGCACCGAAAACGCCATCTCGGCCTGCGTGATAAACAAGGTGAGGCTCCTCGTATATACCAGCTCGCCGAGCGTGATCTTCCGTGACGGCGATCACAAGGGAGTCAACGAGTCAGCGCCCTATCCGGACAGATATCTGGCCAACTATCCGAGGACAAAGGCTATAGCTGAAGCTCTCGTACTGAAGGCCAACTGCACGGAGATTGCAACAGTCTCTCTGAGGCCTCATCTTGTCTGGGGGCCTGAAGACCCGCATTTCCTGCCGAGGATGCTCGAAAGGGCGAAGGCAGGACAGCTTCGCATAGTCGGGACAGGGAAGAACCTTATAGATTCGACATACATAGACAACGTCGTCGATGCCCACATACTGGCGCTGGAGCGCCTGAAGGCTGATGCGCCGGTGGCCGGGAAGTGCTACTTCATAACCAACGGCGAGCCTCTGCCTGCAGAAGAGCTGATGAACATGTTTCTGAAGGCAGGCGGCCTACCGCCTCTCGCAAAAAAGATCCCCGCAGGCGCTGCCTACACTGCAGGCGCGTTGCTTGAATTCATTTACAGGCTGCTGAAAAAGAAGGAAGAGCCGAAGATGACTCGCTTCCTCGCCAGAGAGCTCTCGTGCTCGCACTGGTACGACATAAGCGCAGCGAAGCGGGATCTGGGCTATATCCCGAAGGTCTCCATCGAAGAGGGAATGAAGCGCCTGGCAGAGTGGCTGACAGAAAACCGGAGCTGAGCGCTGCGAAAATGTTAACAGTTTCTCAAGGTGAAATTTTCTTCGATTTATGCTACAATTATCCTTGCGGCGCATATGCGGAACAGTTAAACAGCAGGCGCCTGAATCCATGCAGGGAGGTGCTTCGATGAAGCGCGCTGTCTTTCTGCTGATCTTCCTCACTGTGATTTGCTGTCCGATCTGGGCGAATGTTTCCGATAAACAGATATCGGAGATTTCCAACCAGATGGAAGCAGATATAACCAAGGCGTACGGCAAGCCTGAAGAGCTTGCTCCGGACTCACGCCTTTCAAGGATCTTCAGCAACCTCGTGCAGCAGGCTCATCGAAAAGGGATAAACTACAGGCTCAAGGTCTCGGAGAGCAACGACATAAATGCATATGCCATGCCGGACGGCAGGATAGTATTCCTCTCAGGCCTTATCAAGGCGCTCCCGGCCGATGATGATTCGCCTCTGGCGTGGGTGGCAGCCCACGAGATATCTCATATAGAGATGAAGCACGCCGAAAAAAAGCTGATGAACTCTCTTGCCAGCGGAGCCGTACTCTTTCTTCTGGTTGGAAGAAGCAGCACTGCATTACAGGCTCTCGGGGTTATAAGCCAGGGCCTGCTGACATCGGGCTATTCGAGGGTCAAGGAGTATGAAGCTGACAGAGGCGCGCTCGAGTTGATGAGAAAGGCCGGATACGACCCGAACGGCGCGATTGTAACTCTGAGGCTGTTCCAGGATATGGAGAAGAAGAGGAAGAGCCCGAGGATATTTCCAAGCCATCCAAGATCCGGAGACAGATACGGCAGCGTGGTCGCATGGATGCAGAGCAACGGCGTGGCCATAAGAGACTATCAGGGCGGCGGAGTGAAAACCGCGCAGAATCAGTCTCAGGAACCGTCAAAGCAGGTTGGCGCCGGAGACGCGCAGCAAACCGGACCTTCTACTGGCACGACTGCTCCAACGGCAGGAGCGCCCTCAAGGCCGGCAGGATCTGCAGCTCAACCAGCCAGAGCGGCGGCCCAGCCAGTCGGAGAGCCATTACCTCCGGCGTTCATAGACATGACCCTTGAGCGGCCCCAGCCGATGACTCTCCCATAGCTCTTCAGAATGAACTATCCGGTTCAGCAAAATGCCCATGAATTAGTATAGAACTATTTTCAAGGAATAATACAAGATTCGGAGTGTAAAATGGGGGAGATGGAGAGAATGGTGAGATAGGGAGGGATTCATAGTATTCCTCTATCCTGCTTTGCTCTCCCTCTCTCCTCCATCCCCACCTCTCCTCACTTACACTAAAATTCTTTAATTCAGTGCCATTGGGTTCAGCAATAATCATATTTTGACTTTAGTTGAGCTCTGGACAAGCAATTATCATTTCAGAGATGCTCTTCTCGGTAAACGGAGCGGGGACTGATAGAGAAAACGACTATCCCTGATTCTTACAGATCAAGGGCAAACTCTATCGCTTCCTTTACTTCCAGCAGTCTGTCTTCCTCGAGCGAAGTTATCACTTCTTTGAGGCAGGATTTTGGAATTGTCATGATAGTATCAAGGTTTACGACACATTTTTTGGGAAGCCCGTCAGATTCATCCAGAGGAACTTCTACAGGTATATTTCTTATTGTTGTCGTAATTTCGGCTACCGTTATGGCATTTCGTACAGCATAGGCTGCATTACGTGAAAGAAGAAGCACCGGCCTCCTCCCCACAGGAGCAGCTATCTCTGCCCACCAGACCTCGCCTCTTCTCATATCAGAACTCTCCCATCACAGCGGCCTGTGTCTTTTCGAGAGCAGCAATTTCTTCAATAAGCTCAGGCTTATTCTTATAACCTGCAACATACTTCTTATCTTTTTCCTTCTCCCTGTCCTTATCAAAATAATAACCAATCATCTGATTGACAAGAGCGCTTCTGGTGAGTCCACGGCGCCTTTTTTCCTTTTCTATTCTGTCGTAACTCTCTTTTGAAATAGTAACAGTGAGTTTTGCAGTCCTCATAGCGATTACCACCATAGAGTATAATTGTAGTTGTATTACAATTGTATTATACAATATAATATATCAATGTCAATATTTATTGCTGCACAATTATGTCAACGCTGTCTGCGTCATCTGAGGCCGCATCCTGCGTGGAGTCCTGAAGGCCCCCGTTTTCTGCCGAGGATGCTCGAGAGGCCCCAGCTTATGGCGCTTCCGAAGAGTCTGCAGAAATAAACAGACCATCTTGAGCCTCCAGGGCAGAATGAACCGGGGATATCACCCGCCGCGACCGTTGTCGAGAAACAGGCCCAGGGCAGAGTATACGAGAATCAACGCCGCGCAGGTGGCAATATAGACGACTATGGAAATCAGCAGAGGCCTGCCTGATTTCTGTTTGGCAGCGGACAGGCCCAGGTAGAAAAACAGAGCTCCGAATACCGGGCTGAGACACAGAAACACGTAATACAGGGTCCTGCCGGCCTTTTCCAGCTCGGTGACATATCCATCCGGAAAACCCAGATACCGAATATATACCACATTAATAAAAGCAGGCGCCGCGAAGGATATGATCACGAACAGGTAAGACAGGTTACGATTCATCTTCATCATCGAGCATGATAGTGCATGGAGAGATCAAAATCCTCTTCACATCGGAAAGAAAATCCTGTTCATTAACTTTGTGAAAATCAACTGGCTATTCTCACTCAGTAAATAAGAAGCGGTGCAGGCATAATCATCCTGGAGAGCATCCGTCTCAGGTGCTCTCCATTTTAAGCTTTAACCGTAAGTGGCAGATTTCTGCAAAAGCGAAATTGCCGTGATGTTCGGAGAGTCCGTGTCACGATGTGTGCCGCCAGGCAGCAATGGAGTCATATATTGTAGTGTTTTCTGTCTCCACTGCCTGGCATAAAAGCTGAATTATCGGATTTATAACGCACTTTCCCGTCTATTAAATCGATGAAAGCATGTCCAACTTCCACTAATCTCCAGGTTTCGATATCAGTCTGGTACAGTCCATCTATTCCAAGGACGTTTATCACTTCTCTGGAGAGCTTGTCAGGCGATTTTGACAGAGCTTCCATCAATGAGCTTATGGCATCTGCTATTATCTTTCTGCCTTCTGATGACTTTATATAATAATCCAGTTCAACTGAAACACAGCCGGAAAAATAACCGCGTGATTGCAGCAGCCAGTTATCTCTTATTTCGGCTTTCAACAGCTTCTCATCTGTCGAATCCAGATCATTCGGGTCTTCAATATGGAGTGACAATAGCCTGAGCCAAAGCTCCAGCACGCTGTCATTAACCCAAAACCCGTTGTCACCAATATTGACAAATGAAGTGCCCATAAACCAGCCTGATCTCCTTTGATGAACTTTAAGCGGGAAGACAAAACAATTGCCGGAACCGGCATTGCCGCAAAATCACTGCAACGTTATCATGCTATCAGATGGAATGGCACATTGTAAACCATGCAGGCTGTTTTTCTTATCTTTTTAAAGCCAGATTCAACTGTTTTATATTAACGCTCAAAATTTTCACCATCTTAAAATGGTGGAAATTTTGATAACATCAGGTTTACCTGCTCCTGGTGCCCAGGACAGGTGCGTTAATTATGCTGGTGAGTATAAGACTCCCTGATACAACGATTATGCAGAGCAGCAGTGTCCTGTGCGCATTTCGGCAGGCTTAGACCGGCATAAATAAAACAGACCGCCTGGAAAAGCTCTAAGCGGTCTCGTTTACTACCTTGCAGGAGATTCAGATCAGCGGGCCGAATCGAAAAACATACCTTTAAGCATATTATTGTTTGAGCCGTTTGAAGTATATGCCTGCTGCATCATCTCGAGCAGTGACTTCAGTGTCTGCTGTTGATCAGAGCTGAGCTGCGACAGATCGATTGTCGTATCATCAGAGTCGTCACTTTCTGTGCTGCTCGTGCTGCTCGTGCCGCTCGCGCTGCCTGTCGGCGGAGGTCCCGGCGGCGGCCCTCCAGGGCCACCCGGCCCGCCTGGGCCTCCTTGACCGCCCTGCGGCTTCATCTTCTCCAGTCCGGAAGCGTACTCGGATTCCGTGATCTTGCCGTCCTCATCTGAATCCATTGCCTTGTACATCTCGTCGATCTTGGTCTGATCGGTGATGCCGTGGTTTTTCATATCCTCTTCGAGCTGTGACTTGTCTATGTAGCCTTTCCCCTCAGTATCTATTTTCTGGTACATCTCTTTGGCCCTGTCGCTCGATTTGGTCTTGCTGCTGCTGTTCGAGCTCGTAATCTGGTCGAAGAGGGACTTCAGATCTGAAGCAGATATTGTATTGCCGAGCTCGCTCAGCATGGACTTCATCTCTTCATTTGGCTGGGGCGGCTTCATGCTCTTCATCCCGGTCGTGAACTCAGACTGAGTGATCTTGCCGTCGCTGTCTGCATCCATAGTCTTGTAGATTTCGTCGATCTTTGTCTGGTCAGTGATGCCGTGCTTCTTCAGGTCTTCCTGCAGTTGTGATTTGTCTATGTAGCCTTTCCCTTCCTTGTCTATCTCCTGGAAGATCTTATGGGCCATCTGCGTTGGATTGAAACCTCCCGTTCCGTTGACACCATTTACCATATCTCTACCTCCTTTATTTTAATTCCTCCGCTCCACTACTTTTGTCGTCAGTAAAAAAATCGGCTCTGTTATAAGGATATTAACAGTTTTTGTGTAAGATTGATGTAACATTATTAAGGTATTGTAAGCCGAGATTATTGAATTGTAAGCCCAGCGTAAAGAATTGTAAGGTAATTGTTAACATGAGAGTGCGAGATCAGACCCTGAAATAGCAAATATTAAGCAGTGAAGCCATTTCAGATCCATACTAAAGATCATGATGACAGGCGTTTTCGGACTCGGGTTGGAACGCTCATGGAACTTGAATGACACGGCGTGCCGTTGTTTAATGATAACAGGAACTCTATGGCGGGAGTATAACGGCATGATTACAACAATAACTGCAGCTCAGACCACACAGGCATACAGATATGGAGCATTGAGCCGCGCCGGCGAAAGAGAAGACGGCGTCTCAGATACTGTGATTATTTCGGGGCCACGACAGAGCAGAGTTTCAGTCCGGTCCGACGGACCGGCTGAGACTCAGTTGAAAACGGAAACTGGTGAGATAATCGATAATGGGGTCAGACTCGCAAGAAAAGTGGTCGAGAAAAACATTCACACAGTAGCAATCAACGGAGGCAGCAGGCCTTACCAGGTCCTCACGGCAGGGAGCGATCACTTCAAGGCCCTGTGGACACGAGATGCCTCATACTGCTCGATGGGCCTGATAAACGACGGGAAGCCCATTCCAGCTGTCTCAGATACCCTGCAGGCCATACTGAATCAGGTGACAGCTGAAGGCGTTCTGCCGAACAGGCAGGGAGACTATTACAACGGGTTCATGATAGCGGCGTCCGCTCTTCGCATTCCGGTTCCCGACTGCAAGGAGCTGGAGCATGTGGAGCACTCGAATGTGCTCGGAGCCCTGCAGTACGACGCGAACGCGCTTCCTGTGATAGCCTCTTCCATGTACGTGGGTCGGACAGGCGATATGGAGTTCCTGAAGAACAACTATCAGGTTCTGTCAAAAGCTGCAGACCTTCTTGAAAAGAGGGCGACATCAGTATCAGGAGTCTCGCTGATCGGGGCCGGCTCCGGTAAGCTCCCGAAGGAGTCGATAGTGCAGCAGGGAAGCGGCGACTGGAAGGACGCGCTGAAGAGGCACGGAGTAGTGGCATACACGAATGCGGTGACATACAAAGCCTTTAAGAGCATGGCCGAGCTGGACAGGCTGGCCGGGAATGAAAAAAGGGCGCAGGAGAGGGAGCATTTCGCCGAAAAGATGAAGGAGGACTTCAACAGGCTGCTCTGGGACGACCGGCTCGGTTTCTACAGGGACACGCCTGACACAGATCTCTTCTCGCCTGATGGAAACCTGCTGGCCATCCTTTTTGGAATCGCCAGCCAGGAGCAGAGCTCGAGGATTATGGACCGGTGCGGAGAGCTCGAGAAAGAGAATCCACTGCCTTTCCCGGCAGCCGACAGAGCCTATCCTGACGATTACAAGCCTCTCTGGATGAAGATATCCGGCATGGAGAACTATCACGACCTCATGGTCTGGACGTGGCAGGGCAGCGCATATGCGCTTGCAGCTCTTCAATGCGGCAGAATAGACACAGCTGAGAGAGCGCTGGAGAAGATTGCCAGGAAGTCTGTGAATGACGGAACGTTCTATGAAGTCTATACTCCAGGTCCGGATCCGAAGCCTGTTAACAAGCTTCTGTATCGCTCTGAGCCCGATTTCCTGTGGGGAGCCGGCATGTTTCTGTGGGCGGCAGATGAGCTGGAAAGGATAAAGAAAGATCAACCGCCATCTTCACCGGCAGATGATCAAAATTGAAAGCCATTTCGCATTTTATCTTCATAAGCATTCTCTCCCTCTCCCCTTATACGTTCTGCATGAAAATGGGAGTGCTCCCTTTGTTTTGTATTCATTCTTGAACAATGTTCCAGACTGATTCACAGGCATTAGATTGAGATCCCAGTTGGAACTGGATTGTCACATGAAGAACAGTTAATCTTAAGGAAGAGAAACAGGCAGTGACTCTGAGATTGAAAGAGGAACAGACATGCAGATATCACCGATGAATAAGCATTTTCGAATGACACTAAAAGGGGGAAACTCAGGCCATGCGTCACTGTCGGGTATTCCGTTAAATGGGACTGGCGGTTATAACGGTGCAGCTTCAGCAGCGGCCGGTTCACATGGATTCTCAAACATAGATGAATTTATCAGTAATAACAACGTTTTAACGACAATACCTCTTGGTTATACCGATAAGATCAACTTTGGCAGGAATTGCGTATCGGTCACTTGTGGCTATCTGGATATGAATAACAACGGATCGATGGATGTAGATCTTATTAAGGGCGGATCAACAATAACAGCTGCCGTGAGCGAGCCACAGACTTCTCTCATGCCGATTAATTTTGATATGTATGTAAACGGACCGAACCATAGAACTGTTGTTACGCGTGAGGATATCGGGGAGGAGAGCGTGTACAGGGAAGAATGGGTTTTCAACCAGGGTTTCCTTGCCAGAACAGCTACTCTTCGAGCCGTGAACACATTCGACGAGATGTCGCTGACGGATTTTGCAGGGAAGCTCTTCCCAGACCGGCATAATGTAAACTGGGCGATCGATCTCATCGGTAGGAACCTGATCATATTTGAAGGACCGGAAAGACAAAATCAGCCTGCCCGGAAAGAGATCGAGGCCATGGCCAAAGGATTGGAAAAAGGAGCCGCTCATGTAAGAGCACAGGACTCAGACTGTGCTGATTCAGACAGCATCGATTCAATCCCCGAGATAGACAGAGTTGATGACTGGCTGATCATAGATGGCTTGAAGCTCCCTGTGAAGAGTTGAATACAACATCTGCTGCGGAGAGCACTGTGGCAAAGACTTCGAAGAAAGCTGCAGCGATGGAACATTCTATGAGGTCTACAATCCAGGCCAGGAACCGAAGCCTGTCAACAAGCTTTTCTTCCGATCCGAGCCGGATTTCCTGTGGGGCGCCGGCAAGTTTCTGCGGGCCGCAGGCGAGCTGAAAAGGATTAAGAATAGTAACATAGAAACCATATGACTCTTGAATGATATCATTGGACGAGACAGCGCCTTCAGGCCTGCCTGAAGGCGGCAGTAAGGTATATATCCATCAATATTCAAGGAGGTTCCATGAAAAAGCTGTTCCTGTATTCTGCTGCATGCCTGCTTCTGCTGGCAGTCACAATGATCTCGGCCCCGGCTTACGCCGAAAGCATGGACAGTGAGACTGCGGCAAGCGTTCCGGCGCTCACAAAGTTCCACGAGATCATCTATACCATCTGGCACGACTACTATCCTAACAAAAATTACGACGGCCTCAAAAAGGCTCTCCCTGACGTGGAAAAGCTCGCACAGGGAGTTTATGACTCAAAATTGCCCGGCATCCTGAGAGACAAGTCAAAAACCTGGAATGATGCAGTAGCTGCATTGAAAGACAGGGTCAAGGAATACAGGGACGCCGTCAATTCAGGGGACAAGGCGAAGATGCTGACCGCCGCAGAAGATCTGCACAGCCAGTTCGAGCGCATGGTCAGGATTATCAAGCCTGTGATAAAGGAGCTGAACGACTTCCACGTAGTTCTTTACAACATCTACCACAAGTATCTTCCCGACATGAACATGAAGGAGCTTCAGGAAGCTGTGCCACTGCTGGCCCAGAAAAAGGAGGCACTGATGAAAGCAAGTCTCCCGAAGCCCAGAAAGCCGTCAGCCACATATGATGCAAAAGTGAAGGCGTTTGACAAGGCGAGAGCTGAGCTGTCAGTCTCGGTCGATGATCTTGTAAAGGTCATGGCCACTGGCGACACAGAGAAGATAAAAGAAGCCATCGAGGCGATGCATACCAAATATGTAAATACCGAAAAGGTTTTCGAATAATTGCCGGAGCGGGCTAAACGCCTGCAGGCAGCGATTTCATAAGCTGTTCGATATAACCGTAGAGAGCACTGTCCGCCTTTTCAAGTATCCGGCGGGAGTGCTCGCTTCGCGTATAGAACATGATGCCTTCTGCCAGGTATTCCTGCGGGCTGTGGGTTGCATAGTCGCTGAAGAAACCGTCGTGTCTCAGGCGTTCAAGCCACGACGTCTGAGACGCCCTGTCCCTGTAATTCTGGTATAAGCTCTGCAGGTGCTGATCCTTTTCCGATCTCAGCAGCGGCTTATCCTTAGATTCATCCGGCTCGAGAAGATCGTCAAGGGCGTGGCCCATCTCATGCAGCGCCGTCGATACCGAGACCCTGTCCGGCGAGAGGTTTATCACCTTTTTCTTCGGCAGATACTCTGCCACATGGTTACGCTGCACTTCCGCATAGGGATCGACCTGAAGGATGTTGATCGTCACTCCAGCCCTGGCGAGGGCTTCCACCGCATCGATTCCGAAGAGGGATACGGCGCTCTCGAGAGTCTTCCTTTCGAAGTATCCGATCTGGCCGGGAACCATTCTGGCTACCAGATCTTCCGCAGCCTTGCCGGCAGGCGGCGAAAAGAATGCGCCGATGATGGGGAGACCTGAGAGCGAAAACGCCGAGGCCTGAGAAGAGGCTTCACCCCGCCTCTCGTATGAGGCTCCGCTGTCCAGTTCCATAATGACATCAGGAGAGGCCGCGGCATTTGTTCGCATGAGCGCTTTAAGGGCGCCTGCGCTTTCGGACGTCAGGCTCTCTTCCGCGGCAGGCAGAAGAACATCTCGTATTTCAGAGGCTTCCGCGCCGGATCCGGAGGCTCCCATGATGCCTGGAGGAGCGGGAACATATTGGCTCACCTGAGCCGGCCTGATATCCATGTATTGCCCTCTATCGCTCAATTATTGCTTTAAGTATAGCACAGAAGAGCCGGAATGTTGTTAAACTCTTTTGAACTTTTCTTCGGATCTAATATTTCCAGGTGTTACTGTAGTGGTCAAGTGGTCGAGGGATCCAGGGAAGGAAGAAATCATCTATTCTCTTCATTACATGAACCATTGATCTCTCGATCCAATGATACTTCACCTCTTCATTCACAGGATAGGTCCAGGAAGAATACGATGAATGCGGCGACAATTCGCCGGATGAGCGGGCTGGTTGAAAGCCCATTGACCTCAAGCTTCCTGTTGCCGCGAAAGTAAGCGTAATCGCTGGAGAACTCCCACTCCCTGTTGCCCCTGATGTAGAGGTAATTACCATCCATCTCGGCATATCTGTCGCCCTTCCTGTAGATGACGGAACCGCTGAACTCGCCTATCCTGCTTCCGTTTTTATAAACACTGTCACCGCTTATCTCGCCTGCCCGGGAGCCCCTGATGTAGATGCAACTGCCTTCAATCTCGCCTATCCTGGAGCCGTCGAGGTAGATCGCAGGATCTGCGCATGCGGGAGCGGAGGTCAGCAATATGGCGATAACAGCGATCCGGATCATCATCGTAAGTCTGAGCATTATTTTCCTCACCCCCTGATTACAGGATAACACCTGAGAGTCTCTCGTGAAAGTGAAAAGGTTCAGCCTGCAATGATGCAGAAATTTCATGTCATGCTCAATCCAGGTGATAAAGTAAGAGACAGATTCAGAGTAGAGAGGAAAATCGGCGGCGGGGCCTTCGGCACCGTGTATCTCGTATCAGATGACATGAGGCCTCTCATGAAATGGGCCCTCAAAGAGATCACCGAGATGGACCTGCCAGAAGAAGAGCGCAGAGACGCAGTTCACCTGTTCACCAGAGAAGCTGAGATACTGAGATCGCTCAACCACCCCGGGCTCCCCCAGATATTGGACTTCTTCTCGGAAAACGACTCGCACTATCTTGTTATGGAATATATAGAGGGTAAGACTCTCGAAGAGATCATGAAGGATAGGTCCGCAGCCTTCCCGCACCTCGAAGTACTCCCCTGGGCTCTGCAGATATGTGAGATACTTAAATATCTTCACGGCATAAAGCCCGAGCCTGTCATCTTCAGAGATCTCAAGCCCTCCAATATAATGGTCGGCAGTGACGGCAGGCTCAGGCTGATAGACTTCGGCATAGCAAGGTATTTCAGCCCCAGGAAGACAAAAGACACTTTTTTTCTGGGCACTCCGGGCTTCTCTCCTCCTGAGCAGTACGGAAGAGGCCAGTCTGATGCCAGATCAGACATATTCGCACTGGGTGCCACGCTCTACTATCTGCTTTCCAGGGCGGAGATGGAGAAATACTCCATAAAATTCCCTCCGCTCAACACTGTCGCCCCCGGGATCCCTGAATGGCTTGAGAAAATAGTGATGAGATGCCTGTCCGTTAACCCCGGCGAGAGATATCAGTCAGTGCCGACGCTTCTGGAGGATTTGAGAAACAGGCAGTTCAGCGTAGATGAGAAGGAAGGGGACCAGGCAGCTTCTTCAGGGCAGGCAGGAGGTCTCCAGTCAAGCCAGATGAGCAGGATAGCGTGGGTCGCAATTGCCATCGTCATAGCATTTGTGATAACTCTTGCGTTCCCACCTGCAGGCTGTCTCTGGGTTTTGATCGGTGCGATCTATCTCTTCGTAAGCATGAAAGGATGCGAAAAGGTTCTCATCATCGCTGCCATCTGCATGCTGGCGGCCATACTGCTTCCCAACTTTCTGCGGTCTCCACAGCAGGGAAGGCTTACAGGCTGCAAGTCAAACCTCAAGAATATAGGAACTGCTCTGGAGATGTACAGTACCGACAATGCCGGGCAGTATCCCAGAAAGCTTTCAGAAATCACGCCGAATTATCTGCTGACGCTTCCCACCTGCACCCAGGCCGGCAAAGTTACATATGAATACAATGTGTCAAAAAAGCTCGACTACTACACGACGTGGTGCAATGGATACTATCACAGAGAATGCGGCGTTCCCAACTATCCTCAGTATGACAGCGTCAACGGGCTTATAGAGAAGCCATGTCAATAAGACAGCTGCTCTCCCTGCAGGTTTACTTTTGCCGCTTTTCCCTGTAATACAGATGGGAGGGGGTATTACCATGGGAGACAGATGGGAACAAAGGGGAAAGGGCAGTCTCTTCGAGGCCGTCGACAGAGGCGACAGGCAGGGAATAGAAGATACTCTCAGGCGGAACAGAAGTCTTCTCAATCAGATTGACAATCTCGGCAGAACACCTCTTCATCATGCCGCCATCAGCGGCTTTGGGGGCATCGTGGAGCTCCTGCTTTCATATGGTGCCGCGATAGACGCCGTCGATCGCAACGGATGCACCGCTCTTCACTGCGCACTCTTCGAGGGGAGATTGAACGCCGCCGACATACTGATAGGGCGCGATGCCGATCTCTGCAGACACGACACCCTCATCGGAATAACTCCAATACATATCGCGGCTGCTCAAGGCTATCTGCAGATGGCCTCCATGCTGATCGACAGGCATGTAAAGGTCGACACGATGGAGTCACAGGGCCTGACGCCTCTGCATATCTCCGCACTGAAAGGAGATCCTAATATGACCAGCCTGCTGCTGAGCCGCGGCGCGCAGGTCAATGCCCGCAGCACCGATGACAAGACGCCGCTCGACTGCGCGATGGCGGGCAATTCAACGGGAGTCATCGATCTGCTTTCACGGCACGGCGCTCATTTCGGCGGCACGACGCTCGACTGGGAGACCTTTGCCGCATCCCGGGATGAAAAAAAGAGCACGGAGGAGTATCTCGAGCTGCTGCAGTCAATCAGAAACGGCGACAGGACAGTGGATTTCACGTTGCTGAGATATCTCTATGCCCTGTCTTCACTGTACAATCCATACGGGCTATCGCGGGAAAAGGGATATGCGGCCGGAAAGAGGCAGTGGAGCGAGATAGGCGAGCTTCTGGACAGAAAGCGTTGGGAAGACGCAATCGATCTCTGCGAGCTGTATCTTGAAGAAGACTATCTGGATATGGATCTCCATCTGCTGTGCGCGATGGCCTGCAGGGAGAGCGGGAAGGCGGAGCAGGAGCTGTATCACAGATACTTTTTCGGGCGCCTGTATGCCTCAGTGAAGCAGTCAGGCGACGGAAAGAGCCCGGAAAGAGCTTACGTGGTAGTCCGCCTGAGGGAGGAGTACATGATCCTTGGCGCCTGCAAGGGATCCATGCCTGTATCCCAGAGCCTGGTGGCAAAAGAATCGCACGAGTACGACCGCTTCGAGCTCAAAAATCAGGAGACGGGAAGAACAGAATATCTTTTTTTCAATATCGACATACTGAGGCACCGCGATATCTTTCAGTCTGTGCCTTGACGCGCCGGCTGAACGGGAGGCCGCAGCCTGGAAGAGCTCTCACTTCTGAACTATTATAAGGTTGTTCAGATATTTCTGGATCGATGCGCAGATATCCCTGAAATCCTTATAATCCTTCAGCTCTATGCGCCCTCTCCTGTATACGAGCTGTGATTCCTGAGATATCGTGCCTCCCGGTGATGTGGAGAAGCTGGTCTGGTATGACAGCAGCGGATGGTTGATCGAAAGGGCAGGCGGGATCTCCTGAATCCTGTATCCGTCCGGGATCTTGTACTGGATTCTCGACGAGCTTTTTGACGAGCTCCTGAAAACGACCGGATAGATCCTCTCAGTGGTCAAAAAAGCTATATCAGGCTTCAGATAGTCTGGAGTGATGATCAGCATCTTTCCCTGAACTGTCGCGATGTTTGGAATCTCCATCTTCAATTTCATCGTGAGTGACGCATAGGGATTTTCCCGGCCTGAATGGGAAAACTCGAGGACCTTTGATCCTACGCTCTTCTTCTCGATGTTTTTAAGCAGATCCTTTCTGTCGTCATCTGTAAGCTCCCCAAGGGCGTGGCTGAACTCAATGGAATCCTCCCTGTCCAGCTTCGCGCTTGACTCGAAGAGCGCCGAGCCGTCGCCACGTATCGTGTATGTATCCAGCTCTTCAGTGCTGCAGAGACTGTCATCATCGGCAGGAACCCTGTCGCAGTATCCGCCGCTTTCGTTGACCACATAGAGCCAGGCACCTTTCTCGTCAGAAGGGATCTCTCCGATCCGGTATCCTTTGACGAGCGGATCGACGTAGTATTTCTTTCCATCCTCCTCAATCACGAGAATCACATGGTTGAAGTAAGTTATGGAAGGAGCATCCCTGAACATATGGCCGTCTTCCTCCGAGATGAAGAGGGCAGGCCAGGCATTGATTCCGGCCTCTTTGAGCATCGCGAGCGTCAGCGTGACCTGGTCCTTGCAGTCGCCGTATCTGTTCCTGAAGACTTCCGCAGCGGGGTGGGGCTCGTACCGGTTAGCTCCGAGGCTCATCGATACATATCTGAAATCCTTTCTGATGAACCCGAGGATCGCCTCGGCCCTTTCAATGCAGCCCGGCTTCCCGGCTGTCAGCGCCTTGACCTTGCTTCTGATATCATCGTTTACGGCGATGTTCTTTTTCATCAGGGACCAGTACCAGTTCGAGATGCTCTCCCAGTCCCTGTGTGTCGTTACGACAACCAGCGGCGCCGTTTCATATTCGGAAGGTGCGTGATCTTCCGACCGCAATGGTTGCAGGTTTGAAAGCTCCCACGTATAGATGACTCTTCCGCCTGAGAATTCCTTCTTCGGCGTGAAGTCTGTGTTGAACTTCAGAACTCTGACAGGCATCGCTTCAGGGAAGCTCATACTGTAGCGGAGAGTCTTCGTCGGGGTGTACGAGTTCAGGAAGAAAAGATAGCTGAACTGATTGGGGAACAGGGCTTTCTTATCTTCTATCGTGTAGCACTTGTCTATGGAAGAGCCGACGTTCACTTCAGGAAGAGACATCACGTGCACTTTTTCCGATGAATAGACAGCATCCTGCTGATTCTCCGAGAACTCCTGCTCCTTCGACGGCATCAGCCTCCTGCCGTCTGCAGTCACGACGGCAACCTTTATATCCTTCAGAGCCTGGTACGACTCATCGTAGGACAGCCTGCACTCTCCTTCATCTCTGGCCGATTCCTTCTGTATCCTGTGTATCTCGTGGTACGTCGATGTGCAGGTGCCGTCGCTGTTCACCGTTATCTGAGTCTCGTCCAGCATCTGAACGACAGGGCTGTCTTTGTATCTGCCGTCCCATGGGTCTCCTGCCTGTGCCGATGACGGGAAGGCCCGAAGGCAGAAGCAGGACCAGAGAAGGCAGGCCAGAAGCGCCGCAGCCGCAACCTTTCTCGACATCATGCTGCAAGATCTCATCGAAGCAGCTCCTGCCTTATGCATTCCATCGCCTCCTGCCACTTTGACGCTATTCCTTCCCATGATACCTCCATGACCTTTATATCTGCCGGATTTGTCACTCCCCCGGGAATCTCGGCGCCTCTCCCGAGTGGTATCTGCACAGCTTCGGAGCGTGCAAGCCGCTCTTCCACCTCTCTTGAGACCAGGTAATCGATGAGCTTCTTCGCCTCTTCAGGATGAGGGGAGCCTTTGATCAGCATTACGGTGTTCGGCATCACAAGCGTCCCGATCTCCTTCGGATATGCGCTATCTTTCTTCACGGAGCCGCCGGGCTGGTCCGGACAGACCATCGTAACCGGCTTTCTGTCCACAGTTATGGCGACATTTGCATCATCGGTATCGACAATTCCCCATATCAGCTCACCATCGGAGATCATGCTCTTCAGCCTCGCGTTTCCATCTGTAATCTTCACCTCATTGGCCTTCAATGCCCTGAAAAACAGCCTGGACTTCTCCGCGCCCAGGAGAGTGTATATGGCCGCCAAATGCGTGGCCGAAGTGCCGAATAGAGGAGATGGAATGCCGCAGCGCCCCTTCCATCGGGAATCTGTGAGATCCCAGACACTGCAGGGGCAGGGTGCGTCTCCGATTTTCTCTCTGTTATAAAGGATGACTCTCGCCCTCGCCGAGATTCCTGTCCAGCAGGCACCGGGGTCCCGGAAGCCGGCCGGGATCTCTGACGCATATGGCGGGGAGTATCGCTCCAGAAGCCCCTTCTCCTTGATGAGACAGGTCTGGACCGGCTCATTGTTCCAGAAGACGTCGCATCGGGGCTGGTTTCCCTCGGCGATTAGAGCCTGGACGAGGCCGGTCGTCTTGAGAGCCTCGACATCGTATTTGTCCCTGACCCTTATCCCTGTCCTTTTTTCGAACTCATGCAGTACCGGCTCCGAATAGCCTTGATCCCACGAGGTGTAAGCCACCACTTCCGGAGGAGCGGCGGTCTGCCTGCCTGGAATGCATCCTCCATCGAGAAAGAGAGCCACTAGCGCGGCCAGCGCCAGCAGTGAGATTCTGAGGATTCTCATGGAATACCGTCCCTCCTGGTTTCATATTCAGGAAAGAGGAGATCTGCGTCTGTTCCGGAGCATAACTCTACATACAGCCGGTCAACAAGGATATTCAGTGGTGAGCTGAAAAAACCTCCGGAGAAAGACCATCATCAAGTCAGTAATGCAGTGATCGAGCGGCCAATGTGAAATAATTCTTTATCAACCCATCGAGCCATTGATCCCTGGATCCCTCGAGCCCTAAATCCATGAGATACATGGAGGAACCTGAACCGAATGGCAATGCCTGAGTTTTAAAGGGTGATAGGAGACAGCTGCGGTCACGAAGAAGCATGGATGACAGAGTCATTACAGGCGAGGTGGGATATGAGGAGTACCAGGTCAATTTTTATCGTGGCCGTGATATGCGGAGTATTAATCTGCAGCGGCGCAGCTCCGGCATCTGCCATAGCAACCCCGGCAGGGCCTTCTACAGCATACCCGGGAGGTCTCTCCACTCTTGGAAAGGCCATAATGGCGGCGAAAGACGGAGACCTGATCCGCGTGCACCCAGGCACATACAGGGAATCGATCGTCATAGACAAGGACATAGAGCTGATCGGAGACGGCAGAAAAGAGCAGACAGTAATCACAGGCAGCGCGGACACGACTCTGGTAATAAAGAGCGGAAAGGTCCGGATCAGAAACATCTCCATCAGATTTCAGGGAGCGGGAAAATCCGCAGTCGAGGTATCAGGAGGAACGGCTGTGCTGGAGGACTGCGATATCAGCTGCAGAGCTTCAGGCAACCCTGAAGAGGACTCTGTCGGAAACGGAGTGTACGTTCACGGCCCGGATTCGAGGCTCGATATGAAAGGCTGCGAAGTTCATCACTGCTCAGCGAGCGGCATTTTCTTCAGCGATTCCTGCCAGGGCATGGTCGAGAATTGCAGGATTCACGATAATGAATTCCCCAACATAACCATCTCCGAATCTGCAGACCCTGAGGTGCGAAGCAGTAAGATATACAGGAGCAGACGCCAGGGAGTGATCTCGACGCTCAGCGGGAAGGGCCTTTTCATCGAATGCGAGGTCTTCGAGAACGCGGAATCCAATGTGAATGTTACTGACAGAGCTGAGCCTGTCTTTAAAAAATGCGCAATATCCCTCGGAAAATCAAACGGTGTGGCAGTTTTTGACAGCGGCAGGGGCAGCTTTGAGGACTGCGCGATCTTCAGGAACAAGCTCTCGAATGTAGTGACTGAGACAGCCGGCTCTCCTCTCTTCACGCGATGCAGAATTTATGAGAGCAGTGACGCAGGAGTGCTCGGCGGGGAGCGGGGCAGGGGGACCTTCAGAGAATGCGGCATCTACAGGAACGCCAACCCCAATGTCAACATCACCGGCTACGGAGATCCGGTCTTCGAGAAGTGCAGAATATACGACGGCAAGATAAATGATGTCTATGTGTGCGAGAAAGGCAGGGGAACATTCACGGACTGCGAGATCGCCAGGGCAGGCGAGAGCCTCGTCGCCGTGGACGGTAAGGGAAACCCCAGGTTCCAGGGATGCAGGATACATGAGGGAAATGACAACGGTGTCTGGGTGGATGAAGATGGGAAAGGAGTATTTTCAGAGTGCCAGATCTATGACTGCTCACCTGACGTTTATATCACCAGAAATGCAGACCCGCTCTTCACGAAATGCATGATATACAGGGGGAAGAGCGACTGCGTATTCGTCGATGACAATGGGAGGGGAACCTTCGACAGCTGTGAGATCACCAGAGGAGCCGAAGACACAGCGCTGTTTTCAGTGGCGGCAGGCGGAAATCCAATGGTGCGCCATTCTTCGATATACGGCGGGAAGCACGTCGGTGTGATAGTCTTCGAAGGAGGAGCGGGAACATTCCAGGACTGCGACATCTACGGCAACGCCTCGCCAAATGTCATCATCTCGGAAAAGGAAAGCAACCCGATATTCCAGTGGTGCAGGATACGTGACGGAAAGAGCGCCGGAGTGGCAATCAGCGGCGGCGGCAGAGGCTCATTCGAGTTCTGTGATATCTTCGGCAATGAGCGGGCCAATGTAGGGGTGATAGAAAAAGGAGCCCCTGTATTCCGAAAGTGCAATATACACGACGGCAGATCCACGAACGGAGTCTACTGCAACTCCGAGGCGGAGGGCCTCTTCGTGGACTGCAGCATATACAGGAATGAATATCCTGACGTGACAATCAGCGGCGGAAGCAATCCTGAGTTCAGCGGGTGCTCGATATACGAGGGAAAAAGTAACGGCGTATATATATCGGAAAACGGGAAGGGGACATTCAGGGACTGTGATATCTATCGCGGTGAAAAGACCTGTGTGGTCGTCGACACGGCAGGCGACCCTTCGTTCACGTCCTGCAGAATATTCGAAGGCCTGCAGGGGGGGATCTGGGTGGATGGCGAGGGAAGGGGAACCTTCGAAGATTGTGACATATTCGCCAATAACTTTCCAAATGTTGCGATCACCGGGAAAGGCGATCCGACTGTCCGCAATTGCAAAATATACGACGGCAGTGATGTCGGCGTGATGGTGAGCAAAGGCGGAATGGGAACAGTCGAGAAGTGCGAGATCACAGGGAACAGTGGTGGGTCCTGGAAGGTGGAGGAAGGCTGTAAGGTGAAGCAGATCGACAACAAGGAGGACTGAAGCCCTGACGTTTCGAGTATTGAACTATCCCTTTTATTGCAGAAAGGATCTCTGGAGATGAAGAAGCAATATCTGAATGCCCTTACTGTCATTGCAATACTCGTCGTGGCCTGCTCTTCCCGTGTATGGGGAGGCTCTTCGATTATAATAACGATAATCGGAGATACCAGGAACTCGGCTGTCAAGGCCAGATCGATAGAGCTTAACTACCTGCTGCAACAGGTGAGGGCTTCTGGAAAGCTGAGGGAATACGGCAATCTGTGGAATGAATTCAGAGTCTACGATATGGCCAGGGAAAGGGATCGCACGATCTGCATCAATCTGGGAGTCCGTGACCAGGCCCTGCCGGTCCTGTCAGTGCTTTCGATAAACCTCTTCGGCGAGCCTCAGAGGATCCTGTGGAAGATGGACGGCAGCGACACAGTCGCGGCAATCGACGGCCTGATGGGATTCCTGAAGGGTCAGGAAGGCGTTGCATCGGCAGTGAAGCCGAAAGAGGAGCCGAAGGCTGGAGTTGAGAAGACAGGCGACGGCCTGGCGCCGGAAGTGATGAAGAATCCTGTTGACGATGCAGAGATGCGCTGCATACCGGCTGGAGTGTGCGTAATCGGCAGTCCAGGTTACGAAGGCGATGACGACGAGCATCCTCAGCACAAGGTGACGCTCGGTACATATTACATCTATACGCTCGAGGTCACGAACGGCCAGTTCGCGAAGTTCATCGCCGCCACAGGCTACTCAGCGGAAGGCGAGTGGGATTTCTGCGCGAAGCCCGGCAGGGAGCGACATCCTGTCGTAAATGTCACCTGGAACGACGCCAGGGCATACTGCACCTGGGCAGGCGGGCAACTCCCGACTGAAGCGCAGTGGGAGAAGGCGGCGAGAGGAGAGAAGGGCTTCAAGTACCCCTGGGGAAACGAATGGAACGACAGCCTGTGCAACTGGCGGCAGGGCCCTGGAAAGCCTTCGATGGCCAACATGACAGAAGGCAGGGGGACCGTGCCGGGCGGTTCCTTCCCTGAAGGGAAGAGCCCCTTCGGAATAATGGACATGTCCGGCAACGTGGCCGAATGGGTGGCAGACTGGTACGATGAAAGCTATTACAGCAAAAGCCCCCAGGCAGACCCGCAGGGTCCTGAATCCGGAGAGGACAGGATCATCCGGGGCGGCTCGTGGGAAGTGGCAGACTACGACGTGCTCCGCGGAGCGGACAGGGTCAGGTTCTCGCCGAATCTGAGGCTCAACACGCTGGGGTTCAGAGTCGTGAAGCCGGTCAGGTGATCAATGCTGTATGGAAGAGACTGACTGCAGGGGTCAAGTGGTCAAGGGATGTAATTCTCTTTCAATCCATTGATCTCTCGACCCCTCGATCCCTTAAATGCACTGAGGCTTTATCCGAACAATGATCACTGCTTTGATCTGTATTTGTCGCCGGCGCTCTGCATCATCTCAATGAGCTGCTCTTCTGTGACAGGCTGCTCTGCCCTCATGAAGACCTCTCCCTTAGGGGTAAGGAACAGCACTGTCGGATACTTTGCCACATTGAACCGCTTTGCCTTTACAGTGTCCCTGATCTGTGCACCGACAAGCCTTGCCGTGTAGAAGCTGCGCTTCAGCCTGTTGTCCTGGAACGAGCAGAGCTCCTCAGAGGTTTTTTCCTTCTCGTCAGGCGTTCCCGGCGCTCCGCTCTTCCTGAAGAATATGGCCATGACAGGTTTACCGGTCTTACCGGCCTCTGTGAGCGCGTCATCGAGAGATGTCTTCCATTCTATTGAAGGTGTATCGAGAGTTATACCCCTCGTCTGATTCTGGGCCAGCTCGTTCCCGGCGAGGCGCTGATTTGCCTCAGCCATCTCAGGGAGCATCATCGCCGAGCCTGCCGCGAGTGCCACTGCAGCAGCAGACTGCTTCAGAAACTCCCTCCTCTCAATCTTCGGTGTCCTTATGCCGGCTGCCATGGCTCTCAGCTGCTCCGGCTCCGTGGACTGTAGGATCATCTTCTCAGACTGGGTGAGAGGTATTCCCTTTCTCTCCGCGGCTTTCAGCGGGTCTGCAATCATCGATTCGAGATCGAGATCACCGCTGCCTGATTCGAGCAGCAGTTTCTGAATGCCTACCGGAACATTCTTCAATGTCCTCCGCTCCTCAGGCGGCCGACCTCCCACTATGGTCAGATCAGGGCTTGCCTCGCCCTCCGGAAATCGTGAAGGACGGCTGTCACTGCCTCTTCTGTCACTTTTCATGGCTGAACCTCCTCATATCGATTATTCAAAGGCTTTTCAGGCCGGCGGGCTTACATTTCAGCGCCGCCTTCCGCATGAGTGGCTATCGCTACCGCAGAGCTGAATCCCCTGCCGGATGTCAGCTGCGCTCCAACCTTTGGCGAATGGGCGCCGCACGATTCAGTGTCCGCGCCGGGCCCGTGCTCCGGATAGAATCCAAACTCCTGCAGCATCGCGAGCTTGGGGACGACATTCTCTTCAGGGCGGTAGTGGAAGAATCCAGGAAAAATATTCCTGTGTGTTTTTATGAAATCGTAGATATATCTGTGTCTGTCCTGGATCGCCACGTGCGCGCCTGTGCATATCTCGTGGCCTGTCACCATGTATTCAGGAAAGAGATCCGGGCAGAACTCAAAATCAGGCGAGCCGCCATATTCGCTGTATATCTCTGTCTGCGGCAGAAAAGACAGCAGGCTCGGCAGCACGCGTGAGCCCATGGAGCGGAAGTTGACCATCTGAAAGAGGGTCTGGCAGAACGACTTCATGTCCTCGAAGGGGAAGCCCCATACGAAGAAAGTGTCCACTCTCGGGAAGTGCCTGAGCGCCTTCGACACGACAGACACTGCCTCGACAGCGGTGAAGCCCTTCCTCGTCCTCTGCAGCACCTCCTGCGAGCCTGATTCTATGCCGTACCTTATCTCAATGCAGCCTGAGTCGGCCATCTCCATCATGGTCTCCTCGTCTGTCAGATCCACTCTTCCGAAGGCCTTCCACAGCACAGGGAGGCCGCTCTTCCTGAGGGCCCTGCAGAATTCGAGAACCCTCGCCTTCGACGAGACGAAGAACTCATCCTGAAAGAGGAACAGATCGGCGCCGGCCTGCTCGTGGACGGCCCTCATCTCCGACAGTATACTCTCAGGCGACCGGGAAAAGCTGCGCCTGTCCCAGACAGGAGCGACAGAGCAGAAAGTGCAGGGGTACGGGCAGCCTCTCGAAGCTATTATGCCGTACCCTGAATATTTCTTCATGTCGATGCGGTGGAAGGCAGGGAAAGGCAGCGAGTCGACGTCTTCAACTCTCGGCCCCCTGGGGTTTACTGCCGGCTTCCCGTCTCTCCTGTAGAATATGCCGGGAACGCTCTGCAGATCCTTCCTGTCTCTGATCGCCCTGACGAGCAGAGGCGCCCATGGCTCGAATTCCCCGGAGGCGACTATATCGATCCAGGGAAACAGCTCGATTATCGATGTTTCTATCGATTTGGGCCCAACGCCGCCCAGCACTATCGTCGAGTCAGGATACCTCTCCTTGACCATCCGGAGGGCGAGCAGTGTGAACGGGAGAAGGTTAGTCATAACGGAGATGCCTATTATCTGAGATGGATTGTCGAGAAAGCTCACAAGTGCTTCGGCGTCGAAAGGATCATCGCAGCCGTTCATCTGGTAGTCTCTGAAGTCTACAGTGAGCCCGGCTTTCTCGAGGGCCGAGGTCAGATACAGCGGGCCGAGCGGAACGTGCAGCTCCCGCTCCAGATAGTCAAAGTGCCTCACATAGAGGAGATTCATGTTGACAATCGTGATGTCTGCCATGTCTTGCTCCCGCCTGCGCGGCTGCGCAGAAAATACTGTTTGATTACCGTTCTTCTGCAGTGAGTGCTGAAATCCCTGTATACCGGCCGTGAGGCGCGATCGGCTCTACCATTTGATCCACTGCGGATACATATCGGCGGCCGGGTTGTTGGATATGTTTTTCACTGTCAGATCAGACAATCTGGCCAGGTATACCTCCCAGTTGCCGTCCCTGTTTGTCTGGAAAACGATGCTGCCGCTGTCAGGGGACCAGGACGGCCTCCTGCAGACGAATGAGCCGTCGCCATAGATGACTGACTTTTTCTTCGTCGCAATGTCGTACAGATAAATGTGGCTCGAATCGACAGTATCGTCGGTAAGAGCTATCGAACTTCCGTCTGGCGACCATTCCAGCTCGTAGCTTCCTATGCTTTCGTCATCTTCGGTCTTCAGCTCTTCAGGCGGCGGAAGCGGATTCTTGAAGTCCTCCACATCGACGGCATACAGCCTGCCGCCGGCCGAGTATGCAATTTTCTTCATATCAGGCGACCACGTGGGGCTTCGACCGTTCACGATGGAGACGGCAGAGCTTCCATCGGCGTATGTCACCGACACGGAGCCTCCGCTGGCCGATGCTATTCTCGTACCATCCGGAGACCAGCTGCATTCTATGCTCGACGCAGAGCCATTCCAGATTCTCAGGTTCGTCAAGTCCCTGTTTATGCACCATATCTGAACGCGGCCTTTTTCGTCCATGCCCTGGAACAGGATCTGCTTGCCGTCAGGCGAGACGGAAAATGACTTGTTGTCCAGATCTGTATGGATCCCGAAGGGGAGCTTCGACGCGATTGAGCAGTCTGAGTTGACCACATAGAGCGCCGGATCGTCTATATCAGGATCCCCTACATCGCGGTCCGAGATGAAGACCATCTTGTCCAGCAGAGAAACGTGCACGCAGACGGTCTTTTCCACCTCACAGGAGCCGTCTGTCAGTTTCAGCGAGAGCCTGTAGTCTCCAGCAGTCCCGGCAGGAGGATACCACTCGATTACCGCTTCATACCGCTCGGTCACGGCGTTGTACTTCATCTGGAGTTTCTCCCTCGTGTCGAAGGAGAAACTGCCTTTCTGCGAAGCAGGCCTGTCTGGCAGATCCGCCTTTATCGCGATCTGATCGGCATCTGTATCTGTCACAGCGACGATGAACTTGACGAACCCTTCGGGAGTGATCGCCGCATCAAAGCCTGTCGATTCGGGATAGCATACCCTGTCAATCTCGGGATAGATCCTGAAGAGCTTGAAGACTGGCTCTGAATTGGGCTCGGCAGTGGGTATCACCAGCCCGGCGCCTCTCGGGCCCGGCCCTTTAGGGCCTTCACTGCGGTAGAAAGACGAAGGCAGGCCGTCCACGCCGGCCCTGTACAGGGCTTCGCCTAGCGGTGAGAGCGATACCGTATAGACCGGATTCCACACTTCTCTCAGCGAGTAACAGTATGTCAGGTTTCCGTCGCAGGAGGGCATAAGGTCTTCAGGCAGCGTGGTCGGCCTGTATGCATAGCTCTCGCCTATGACGATGTGGTAAGCGCCGTCGAAGTGGGGCATGTTTATATTCGTCTCGACCCTTCCTGATGGCGTGAACAGGAAAATGTAATCCATCGATTTGCCATTCCAGGGCCAGGTCTTGTACTTCTCCGTATTGCTGCAGCTCTCTATCGGTGCCGAGCTGTTTATGAGCGATTCATCTTTCAGCGCCGATGTGTCGAGATCCCACGTTCCCACGAAGAGCGACACGCTGCGGTACATCTTCGAGAGATCTACTTTTTTAATGATCTTTCTGCCTGCGCTGCCTTCCTTCAGGATATAGCCCGTGCAGTGTCCGAGCGACATGTTTTCATTAGGGATGATGAGCGCTGCAGGGTAGCCTGTCGAAAGGGCACGCATCCTGAGGAAACGAAGGTCGTCCACGAGGCCGAGCGCCGCTGCCATCGCCTCGTTCCTCTCCTGCTGAGTCTTTACCAGCTTTGGCGATGTTATCAGGAAAAGCAGCAGGATTACGGTCACAGCCATCACCAGCTCAGGAAGGGTAAAGGCCTGCCTGAGCCGCCTGCCCCGGCAACTCTCTCCATTTGTTGAACTGTTTCTGTCGCTCATATGTTTCCCAGATCCTGCCAGTCTGTATATTTATAGTAATAAGGGTTGGCTCCTGCGCCGAACCTGTGAGTCGTCGAAAGATCGAGGAGTGCCGTTATCCTCGAGCGGCCCAGGATAATTCCAGCGGCATCTCTCGAAATTCCCACAGACGTAACCTTGATGGTGCTGTCCCGCCCGGATCTGTCGATCGTCACGTTATATTCTCCTGCAGGAAAGGGATCGCCGGGATAGGTGAGTGTCTCCGTATATGACATGATATTATCACTGACGTGAAGTTTGGGAGGCAGAAAGTCCATGTCCTTCGCGAGCTTGACCCTTGCGTCCTCCATCCCCGAGATCGCTATCTGCCTTGCCATTACGGCGTGCTTCATATAGAGCGTGCTTTTTGCCTCTGTGGATTTCATCCCGAGGATCGTGAGGCCCATCACGAACATGAGCATCAGAAGGATCAGGACGATTATCAGTATGGAGCCTCTCGCGGCTCTCTTCATAAGCACTGCACCTCTCTCACTTCTTCATTTCGAACTGGATGAAATCCAGGCTCGTATCCTGCCTGTGTGTCGATGCGAAGACGTTGCAGGTCCCTTCAGTGTGGAAGATCCTGCCGCTGTATGAGATATAGTAGTTGTAGACCACCGCTCTCAACCCGAAGCCAGAGCTGCTGACCGTGCCGTTTGCGGTGAGGGGCTCGATATACCAGTGGAGGGTCAGATCGTCAATCTTCGCGAGATCCTCATCGAGCGGCGCCGCTTCGATCACCGATGACTGATCAGGCCCGAGGCTCTTCTCTGTGACTGTGTATTCAACTTTCTTTATCTTTCTCAGCGGCTCGCCGATGAGCCCTGTCAGCGTGAAGCTCTTTCTTCCGGCCTTCGAGTCCCATTCTGTAGTCACCTTTACTATTCTGGCTGAAGAGTTGAGGATTTTGCTCGACGGGATGGTTTTCGCAGGGCTGTAGAGCGGATAGGATGCCACGTGGCTCGTCGTTCTGAACCTGGGGTCGTCAGTGTCTGCAACAGTGATGCCGTCGAACTGCGTCCAGTCTCCTTTGACAAAGTTGATCCCGGCGCTCTCCTTTTCAATTGCCCAGCCTCTTATCTCCTCCATGCGGTTCTGTGCGATGATGGCTGCCAGCGCCTCATCGCCGAGCGTCCCTGATGTGGAGACAGCCAGGTGGAACATCCTGAAGACGAACAGGCAGCCGATGAAAAGGATGGAAAGGGCCACCAGGCTTTCGGCAATAGTAAAGCCTACTCTGATTCTGCGCATCAGGCTCATGGACAGGCTCCTTCGAAGAAAACATTGAAATGAAACATCCGCCATAAAAAGCCCGGCCCGGCTTCAGCTCCGGATTCAGGCAGATAAAGTGGCATCAGTAATTATATCAGATAAAACTATGCTCCGGCAATCTCGGCGGGCTGCAGGCGGCACAGCTCAGTAACCTGTCTTGACGCATGTCTTCCTCGTGAGAGTCAGCACTCTCTGCTTCTCCTGCATGGCCATGGTGATTATGAAATAGTGATCGTGCTCCCGCTTCACCGAGAATCCGCATATGTTGTGAGAGACCAGCATAGTTGAAGCGTCTACGCCGTATATGCCGGGATACGTCGTCTTTCTGAAAAGATCGCCGCCTTCGAGATAGTATGTGACTTCCAGGCCGAAGCGCTTTTTGACGGTCTCGCCTGTCTTTTCCGGGTTCAGCCTGCAAATGCGAAGCTCTGCGACCTGATCTCCGCTTTTTTCAGGCGAGTAAATCAGGAGGGCCTCCTCCAGTTCGGTGGAAACCGTGTCCAGGGCCATCCTGATGTTGTACAGGGCCTCAGATTTCCGCTCCTGACTCTGCACGATGAGGGAATAGAGAGTTACGATTCTGGCGATCAGGACCATCAGAACTGCCACGATTGCAAGAGAGATCAGGACCTCCAGAAGAGTGGCTCCCCTGGAGCGCCCTGTCAACGTCGGAGCGGATTCTCCGCCGGTTTCAGTCAATGCCATTATTCACCTTTCTTTGCCGGAATCTGAACTCCTCTTGATAAAAGTGGCTGGAGGCAGCACGACAGCGGCAGGCATGGGGCCCACTGCCATCTTTCTGAAGAGCACATCCTCACAGCCTGCAAGCCTGAGCCTTGCATTGAGATACGATGGAGCCCGGCTGGTGATTATGCCTGATGTAGTCACTGTAAAATCCCCCTGGCCGGTGAGGACGATATCCCTGCCCCTGAATTCGATTGAAATCGGAATTTCAGGCATCTCCACATCCATTGTCAGAGCGCTGATGGAACGGGTATTATCCGGTTTTCGCTCCATCTCGATGCCGGGAGGGAGGCTGAGCCTGCCCTTCAATGTCACCTTGACTGCATTTTCACGCTCTGTCTTTTCAGGAAGTGATGGAGGGGCTTCGAGGGCAGACCGGGCTATGAGCAGAATCAGCCCGGCAATTATGAAGAACACTGCGGCGTTGGCAGAAATGCGCCGCATTTCGCCTTTTTCGTAGTCGGACAGCTCCCTGCCTATAATTCTCTTCATCACGCTCTCCCTGACCTGGCTGCACAGGCTTTGATATTCAGTGTCATTTAAATCCAATGACACTGAATTAAAGAATTATTGTGTAAGTGAGGAGAGGCGGGACCATTCTCTCCATCTCTCCCATTTTACACTCCGAGTCTTGTAATTTCTTGAAAATAATTCTATACCAATTCATGAGCATTGCATCAGGATACCTGGAGCTATTATTCTTGCAGAAGAGATGCCATACCCTTTAATTGCCCGGCAGATCGGCCTGCTTTTTTCAATATACCCCGGAGCATATTTAACGGTCTGATAGAAAGGGAGTGACATCTGCCTGATAGAAATGATCCCAGTCTTCATTATGAGCGACAGGCTGGGCGGAATGAAACTGTTCAGATACAGAGGAAAGGATCGGCGGGGCGCTGAGATTCAGGGAGTCTGGGAGGCGCCTGAGGAAAGCACGGTCATCAAGGCGCTCCAGGAGGAGAAATCCACAGTGATGTACCTGCGCCAGATGGGCCTGATAGAGAGCCTGATACACCGGGCCGGAAATAAGCCGTATATAAAACAGGATACCGGCCCGAAAAGCACGGAAGGTCCCCAGAGCCGCGCCGACAGCAAACAGGGAGAACCTGCATTTAAAACCGGCAAGGTGGGGAAGGAGAGCATCGCGCAGTTCACAAGGCAGCTCGCTGTGCTCGTGAGGGCCGGCCTGTCGTTTGACAGGGCCCTCTATATCATATCAAACTCTGAAAAGAAGGGCTCCCATCTGAGAGGGCTGATACTGTCCCTGATGGCCGAGGTGGAAAGCGGGAAATCGCCGGCCGCCGCATTCTCAAAGTATCCCGAGCTTTTCTCATCTGAATATACAGGCCTTCTGACAGTTGGAATGGAGATAGGAAGGCTTTCTGACTGTCTGGATACGCTGGCAGACGCCCTTGAGAAGGAGAGCAGGCTGATGAAGCGCGTCCAGGCAGCTCTGACCTATCCGGCCTTCGTGTTCATCCTTACAGTGCTGTGCAACCTCCTGATATTTTTCTATGTATTCCCACAGATCTCGGAGATAATAAACAGCATGAAGGTTGCTCTGCCTGTGTGCACGAGGGTCATGATGATGCTCTTCGGCCTTCTGACGAACCCGATGGTCCTGCTGCTAATCTGCCTGACATTGCTGCTGGTCATCTATCAGATCCGGAGCTATGTGAGGACTCCTGTGGGCCGCTTCAACGCAGGGGCGGCAAAGTACAACATGCCTGTCCTCGGTGGGCTCTACAGGAGGATCTTCATAGAGAGGTTCTGCCGCTCCATGGCCATGTTTTTCAGATACGGCGTGCCTCTGCTGTCTGCGCTCAAGGTTGTCGGCGAGATGTTTGACGATGCATATCTGCATGAATCATTCTTCAGCACAATCAGAACAGATCTCTCAGCAGGCGAGGATTTCAGTGAGGCGCTGCGAAGAACCTCGATGGTTCCTCCTGTCGTGCAGAGTCTGGCCACAGTGGGCACACAGACCGGGGATATGGCTTCAGTGCTGATAAGGGCAGCCGACTTCTACGAACTCGATATCGATCAGAACCTGCAGAAGGCCGTTTCGCTTCTTGAGCCTTTCCTGATAATAATCATGGGAGCTTTCATCGTGTTCATCATCGTATCTATATTCCTGCCATTCTATCAGGCCATAACCACCATCGGCCTGTGAGGCTGATCATATCGAGGACAGACCGGATTTCAGAGCGTAAAGTACCATCTCGACCCTGTCCCGGAGGTTCAGCTTCCCCATCAGGTTAGCTACATGCGTCTTCACCGTCGCTTCGCTTATGAACAGGGCCGAGGCGATCTCCTTGTTGTTGAGGCCTTTCGCGACGAGAGTGAGCACCTCTTTCTCCCTGTCCGTCAGAGACGACAGGGTGTCCGGCTTTTCCCTGTCAGGCGCTGAGTCTTTCTTCTCCGTGAGTTTGCAGAATTCATGGAGGATCTTGTTCATTATCCTGGGCTGGATCAGCGATTCGCCTGAATAGGCCGATCTGATCGCCCTGATGACCTCCTGGGCGTGCGTATCCTTCATCAGGTAGCCTGTGGCGCCTTCCCTGATGAACCTGAAGATATATGAGTCCTCTTCGAGCGCCGTCAGGATTACCACCTTGCTCTGAGGGCACTCCTGCCTGATCTCCTTTATGGCCTCGAGGCCGTTCAAACGCGGCATGTTGATGTCAAGCAGGATGATGTCGGGCTTCAACTGTCTGGCCTTCTCGATGGCCTCAATGCCGTCCGAGGCCTCTCCTGCGACTTCTATGTCTTCTTCCTCTTCGAGAGTGTGGAACAGCATCTCTCTGAAGAGATGGTGATCATCTGCTATCAATACCCGTATCTTTTCTCTCATGGCTTTTCCTTAATTCAGATCCTGCCAGGTTTCTACTCCTGCAGCGATTTTCCCTCTTTAGGGAGTGAAAATGTGAAGACGCTGCCTTTTCCTTTTTCACTTTCAACTTTGATCTCGCAATTGTGGCCTTCCAGCACCTTTTTGACTATGTACAGCCCGAGGCCCAGGCTGCCTGAAGATTTCTCGCTCTCAGGGAACTGGGTGAACCTGTCAAAGATGGAGCCCAGGTTCTCCTTCGAGATGCCAGGCCCTGAGTCGGTCAGCGAGATCTCTACTAGATCTCCGCAGTCTCTTGCGGAGAGGACTATCCTGTCCTTGTTGCGTGAGACTGTGACAGCGTTGGATATCAGGTTTGTCAGAACCTGGCCTATCTTCATCCTGTCAGCGTATATCTGCTCGCAGGGCTGCGGGATCGTGATGACCAGATCTATCTCCCTCTCCTCGAGGAAGTGGTGGAGATTGCTCCTGACCTCGTCGGCCAGTATGGGAAGACTGAACTGCTCGAAGTAGTAGTTAATCTTTCCGGCATCGTACTTGACCGAGTCGAGCATGTTTCTGACGAGATGCAGAAGGTGGCTGTGCGCCATGGAGATGCACGTTATGAACCTGCGCTGCTTTTCGTTCAGCTCGCCTGTCTTCGGCTTCAGCAGCAGATCGGTGTAGCCCTGCGACGCGGCGAGCGGAACCTTGAGATCGTGCGTTATCAGCGAGAAGAACTCTCTCAGTTCTTCAGTCTTCTCTCTGACATCCTGCTCGAGGCGCTCGTTGAGCCTCCTGTACTGCTCGTTCAACTCTGCGAGCCGGATGTTCTTGCGCTCGAGCTCCTCCCGTGAGCTCTTCAGATCGTCAGCCATCCTGTTGAACGACCCGTAGGCCCTCGCCAACTCATTGGTGTGAACAAGGCCCAGATCGACCCGGATATCGAAATCGCCCTTGCCGAGCTTTTCCTGCGCCTGCAGTATGAAGTCGAGAGGTCGCTTGACAGCGTTGTCGCTCCATATCGATATGGCTATGAACGTAGATAGGAGGAATATCAGCACGAGCGAGATGTTCCCGAGGGCTATCAGCTTCAGCAGCGTAGTCACCTTCCTGACATGGAAGGACAGGTATATCACGCCGCGCAATTCCCCGTCCTTCATTACAGGCTCGAAATACTCGTAGCTCAGTGTCTTGTTGTCCAGGAAGCCTGTCCTCACAATCGGCTCACCGGCGAGATCTTCCGAGTCCCTGTAAGCCCACAGGTGGGATACCGGCAGGTGGTTTTTAAAAGCCTCCATGAACATGGCGTTCCTGAGGGTCACCTCGTCGTCGCTCTGGCCGTATGAGTATATCACGACACCGTGGCTGTCGATCAGCTTGAAGCTCCTCAGTTCCTCGAAATGGGTCAGGTACTTGGAGATCATCTGCGACTGCTTCTCTCCGAGCTTAGTGAACTGCGTCTCCGTGCTGCTCCCTTCAGGGAGCGCCTTCCTTATCCACTCGGTGATGTACCTGGCCGAGGAAGCGGTGGACTGGGTCGTATTGAGTATCAGCGTGTTCTCGAGGATGGTAATGTTGAAATAGCTCAGCACGATTATCACGAGCGACATCGGGCCGAAGAGAATCCACATTATCTGAGACTTGAGCTTTAGACCCACCTAATCACCAGCTTCTTCTGCATTTGCCCCTGATCTGCACCTCGGCTCCGCAGAATGCGCAGCAGTTCCTGTCATCCAGATTCAGCTCCGAGACGCCCATCCCTTCTCTCTTTATGACGGCTTTCCCGCAGCCCGGGCAGCGCGTGTTGTTCCATGCGTTGCTCATCACATTGCCCACGTATACGTATCTGAGCTTTCCTGAAGCTATCTGATAAGCCCTCTCGAGAGTGGAGACAGGTGTGGCCTCGATATCCATCCTGAAATCCGGATGGTACCTCGAAAAGTGGAGAGGCACATCTCTGCCGAGGTTCTTCTCCACCCAGTCAGTGAGCTTCGTGAAATCCTCGTCAGAGTCGTTCAGCGTTGGTATGACGAGGTTAGTAATCTCCACGAGGGCGCTCTCCTTTGCAATCTCGCAGTACCGGAGCACCGGCTCAAGGGTGGCGCGGCAGTATTTTTTGTAGAAATCGGGATTTATCGATTTTATATCCACGTTGACTGCGTCGATGTAAGGGAGAAGGTTTCTCTGAGGCTCCTCGGCGAGATAGCCGTTCGTGACGAGCACATTGACGAGGCCTTTCTCCTTCAGCAGCCTCGAAGCCTCGAGCACGTATTCATACCAGATGGAAGGCTCGTTGTACGTATAGGCTATCCCGATATTGCCCTTTTCGGCTGTTCCGTATGCCAGTTCGAGGGCATCGGCCGGAGTGATATGCCTTGCTGCGCGCTTTATTCCCTCTGCAGTCAGATAGTGATCATCCACATGGCTCAGCGTCCAGTTCTGGCAGAACAGGCACGACAGATTGCAGCCAAACGTTCCGAGAGACATGATCCACGATCCGGGATAAAAATGGTAGAGCGGCTTCTTCTCTATCGGATCGAGGTTGACTGAGCAGCAGTAGTCTGCAATGGTGCTGTAAAGAACTCCGTCTTTTACCGTCCTCGTCCTGCAGATACCGACCGCTCCTTCCCTTATCAGGCACCTGTGAGGGCAGATCAGGCACTGCACCGCGCCGCCTTTGTCGTCTCTCTTCGAAAACATCGCTTCTTTCATGAGAGTCCGCTCCTTTGGATACGACTTGCGCCGGCAGCCAAGATCAGGGCTGCGGCATCACCTTGAGAGGCCTGAGAGCCTCCCTTTCGCCGCGGCAGATCTCGGCCACCGCTATCATTTCTCCGCCCGTGTCTGTTACCTGCACCATCGTCTTTTCCGGTCCAATGGCCGCTCCAAAATCCCCGTACAGCGTGACCCCGTTCCGGAGCATTCTCTCTGCCTCGCCATCCAATGCCAGTGAAGGCAGATGGTTTAATGCATCACCTGGCCGGATCAGTGTCCGGTTGAACGCGCCTTCCCTGAAGGAAGACACAATCTCATCGAGAGTAATCGATTCGGCTATGCCGAAAGGCCCGCTTCCGGTCCTGACGAGGAACGACATCGTTGCTCCGCAGCCCAGCATCTCTCCTATGTCGTGAGCCAGGCTCCTGATGTATGTCCCGCCGCCGCACACCACATCCAGCATCAGGCGGTCAGCCTTCATGTCTGCTATGGCAATCGAGTCTATCCTGACCTGCCTGACCGGAATCTCGACCTGCTCTCCCTGGCGGTGGTATTCGTAGAGCCTTTTTCCCCTGATCCTGATTGCAGAAGCCGCGGGAGGCCTCTGGGAAGTGACGCCCAGGAAGGCTTCCAAAACTCTCTTGACTTCTGCCTGCGAAAGAGCCCGGACAGGCCTCGTCATCGTTACCGCGCCGAAAGTATCTCCTGTATCCGTCGTGATACCGAGCAGAATCTCCGCCCTGTATTTCTTGATGTCATGAGGCAGGTATTCGATCAGTCTGGTGGCGTGCCCCAGGGCGACAGGCAACACGCCGGCCGCTCCCGGGTCCAGAGTTCCGCAGTGGCCCGCCTTTTTCTGAGAAAGAGCCTTTCTCAGAAAACCGACGACATCGTGTGAAGTCATGCCTGGAGGCTTCAGCACATTCAGAAAACCGCTTCCAGGCCGGCTGTTATCAGCTTCAGTCATCAAATCTACGCTTTGTTCTTGGGCATCTCGTCGTAGTCGATCTTGCCAGGTTTGTAAATGGCTATTATCTCCACCGTGCCTGTGTCACCGACCTTCACCATTACGCCCTTCTTGAAGTAGTTGGCATACCCTGCCTCTTTCTTGTCGGCTTCTCCCCATGCCTTCTTTACCTTGTCGTAGCTGTCTCCCACATCGAATGGGATTCCTTTCAGCTTCAGGCCTGATTTCCTTATCAGGATGGCCTTGAGCAGGTTGTCTTCGCTTGATATGTCGAGCGTAAGGCCGTGGTCCACATAATCGAACTTTATATAGTCGCTCTTCTTGTCTGTCTTTCCCCTCATAGCCCACATCTGCTCCGGGAAGCCCAGGTTGCTGAAGGCAAAGACGGCTTTCTGGCCGGGCTGCAGCAGAGTCTCTCCGATGATCACTCCGCAAAGCTGCTCCTCCTGCGCCGGCGCCTTACCCTGGAGCGCTGCGGCGAATATCAGTGCGATGAATAGTGTGAGATAGATGGTGTGTTTCATAATGAGCCTCCTCTGATGGTTTAGAAAAGGTCATCTCCCGGCTGCCTCCGGGCGATAGACGTTTCTTCAAGGTTTATCGGCATTTACGCCTGCTTTTTTCTCCCTGTCGATCGACACAGCATGCACCCCTGCCTCCAGGCCGAGCCTGTAGCTGAAGTATCCGAAGCCGCTGATTGAGCCCCTGCATACAGGGGCTATTACGGAGACGTGCCTGAACTCCTCACGGGCCGAGATCTGAGAAAGATGGACCTCTATCACAGGCGTTACGATAGACGATATAGCGTCTCTAAGGGCAAGGCTGTAATGGGTCAGAGCGCCGGCGTTCAGAATGACGAAGTCGTAGCGGCCTTCAGAGTCCTGGATCGCCTCGATGATTGCACCTTCGTGATTTGACTGGACGTGATCGACCTCCACATCGCACGATGCGCCCCAGACCCTGAGGTGATCTACAATCTGCTCGAGGGTCATGGTTCCGTATATGCCGGGCTCCCTTCTGCCGAGCCGGTTCAGATTGGGTCCGTTAATGACCAGGGCTTTCATGCGGGGAGTCCTCCTCTCCACTGATTATTATGTACTGATCGTGTATCTGATCGAGCTTGGTTTTCAGTATCCTGAGAAGGTTCACTATCTTCGCCGCAGCCTCTTTGGGCGAAAGATTCGTCGTGTTGACCTTGAAAGGGATCTTGTCGTAGAGCTCTTTTCTCTCTGCCAGAAGCGTCTCGACCCTCTTCTCGATCGATTCGCCTTTCAGCAGAGGACGCTTGTCTGTTCGCTGCAGGCGGGATATCAGGTTGTCCTTGTCGGCGAAAAGGCATATGAGGAGCCCGCTTCTCCTGAAGGCCTCCTTGACATCCTCGTCAGCGATCGTGCCTCCTCCTGTTGAGATGACCTGGTTGCCTGTCTGGACCAGCTCGAAGGCGAGCTTCTTCTCTTCGGCCCTGAAGAACGCCTGGCCCTTCTTCTCGAAGATCTCGCTGATGGTCATGCCGAGCCGCTTCTCGAGCACCTGATCCATGTCGAGAAATTTACGGCCGAGGCGCTGCGCAAGCTCCTTGCCGATGGTGCTCTTCCCTGTGCCCATGAACCCTACGAGATAGATGTTCTGCTTTTTCATCTGACACCGTTACAATTCAAGCTGTCGTTTTGTTCCCGCCCGCCTTTTCCGTGTACCGGCCGTGGAAAAGGTTTCCATATCTGTAAGTGTTCAGCCGAATGAGTGATCTTCGGTCCTGAAGGCGAGTCAGAGCTCTTTCAGATACTCTCTGTATCTGCTGAAGGCGCTCTCGACCTCGGCGACAGTGTCGCCTCCGAATTTCTCCAGAAACGCTTCGAGAAGGCACAGCGCAGTCATCGACTCTGCCACGACGCTTGCAGCCGGAACTGCGCATACGTCTGAGCGGACATACACGGCCATCTCGGATTTCTTTGTCTTGACGTCCACTGAAGCCATTCCCTTGACCAGGGTGGGGATGGGCTTCATCGCGGCGCGCAGGACTATGGGCTCCCCGTTGGTGACTCCGCCTTCAATGCCTCCTGCCCTGTTGGAAGACCTTCTGTAGCCTCCGTTCCAGGAGATGCTGTCGTGCACCTCTGAGCCTGGCATTGCTGCCTCCCTGAAGCCCCTGCCTATCTCGAAGCCCTTGATCGCAGGGATACTCATTATTGCAGCTGCGAGTCTGCCGTCGAGTCTCCTGTCCCAGTGGGCAAAGCTGCCGAGCCCTGGAGGCACTCCCTCGGCTCTTATCGTTATAACGCCTCCGATTGAATCGCCTTTTTCGCGGCAATCGTCGATCAGCGCGATCATCGACTTCTCGCTTCCGCTGTCAGGGCACCGGAGAGGCGAGGCAAGCACAGCGCTCTCGATATCACCTATGTAATGCTCTATCTCTTCTGATTCACACCGGCCTATCTGGGATACCCATCCGAGAATCCGGATATCAAAATGGCGCAGAATCTGGATCGCCACGGCTCCGAGCGCTGTGATGATCGCCGTTGTCCTGGCGCTGGCGCGCTCTGCCGGGATCTTCATATCGTGCAGCCCGTATTTGATGGCTCCTGGAAGATCGGCGTGGCCCGGCCTCGGGATCAGATGAGGCTCGCCTGAGCCTTCTTCCAGCTTCCTGTTGTCCCTGTTCTGCACTGACAGGCAGAGCGGGCCTCCATATGTCCTGCCGTCTATGACTCCGGCAAGTATCGTCACCGTGTCTTTCTCGAGCGACATCCTGGAGCTTCTACCGTATCCGGCCTGTCTCATGGAAAGCATGGCGTTGATATGGGCTGTGTCGATGGGAAAACCGGAGGGCAGACCTTCCACAATCCCCACCAGGCTGTGTCCGTGTGATTCACCTGCAGTAATAAACCTCATTTGCGTCCCTCTCACCAGGGGAGAGTCATTTCATCTCTTTTCGCTCTTTATCTGTTTTTTCCTGGAAATACTCGCTGAGATACCCCTGTAGATGCTGGCGGACATCGTTCATCGGAAATTCGCGGGATGTCCATTCCCTGAAGGACATGGCGCCCTGATGGAGTAGCATGCCCAGCCCGTTGAACACCCTGAGCCCGAGAGCCTTCCCATCCTTCATGAACTGCGTCTCCAGAGGGTTATATACGAGGTCGAAGAGAACGCACGATCGGCTGAGGCCGGCAGGGAGCCGGAGAGGCACCTGGTGCTGATATTTCACCATCCCCAGCGGCGTGCAGTTTACTATGGCAGCGCAGTCTGAAAAGTCGCCGACGACGCTCCTGTCTTCCGAGATGATCGAGATCTCCCGCTCCACCGACCTGTGTACCGATGAGAAATGACTGTGAAGAGCTTCGGCGCGCTCCCGCTTCCGGCTTAACAGTGTTATTCGTTTTACTTTTCTTCTGCACAGCGCATGGTAGACTGCCCTCGCACTCCCGCCTGTGCCGATTATGGCGACGTGAGCCCCTTCGTGAGGCTCGCGCACGTCTTCGTCCCAGGCATTGATAAAGCCGTCCACATCTGTATTCATACCTCTCGTCGTCCCGTCGCGAAAGATTATCGTGTTCACCGCTCCGGCAGTGCGGGCCGATTCGTCGAGGCTGTCTATGAATGGAATCACCGATTCCTTGTGCGGAACCGTCACGTTGACTCCCAGCACACCGAGCGCGGCCAGCCCCTTTACGGCCTGCCCGGTGTCTTCGCGCCTGACCTCGAACGGGACATAGCACAGGTCGAGCCCTGTGCGCCTGAAGGCGTGGTTGTGTATTATCGTTGAGAAGGAATGTGTTATCGGATAGCCGATTATTCCTATCAGCCTTGTCGTTCCGCTTATATCCATCTGGTATCTCCTCGAGAGCCTTTATTGGAAGCTTCCTGAGCTGAGAAGCGTGAAGAACTGGGGGAATGAGATATCCACGCAGTCAGAATCCTCTATCAGAGTGTAGCCGCTTGCGAAGAGCGCCGCCACTGCCAGGCTCATCGCTATTCTGTGGTCTCCGTGGCTTTTCACCGAGGCCCCCTTGAGCTGAATGGGGCCGCTCACCTCGAATCCGTCTTCTCTTTCCTCTATCTCGGCTCCCATTTTCTTCAATTCTTCAGCTATTGCGGCAATCCTGTCGGTCTCCTTGACTCTCAGCTCTCTGGCGTCGCGCACCACCGTAGTTCCTTGGGCCTGCGTGGCCATCACTGCCAGAAGGGGGAGCTCATCTATGCACCGCGGGACCATTGCCCCTTCGACAGTCGCGGCAGACAGCGCTCCGCTCTCGGAGATCAGATCCGCCACAGGCTCGCCTTTTATCCCCTCGTGCATCTCTTCGACTGTTATCTGCGCTCCCATCGATTTCAGGATCTCCATGAAGCCTGTTCTCGTTTCATTGACTCCGACGGATTTGAGCTTCACCCAGCCGTCCCTGAGCGCTGCAGACGCGGCGAGAAAGTAAGACGCTGACGAGAAGTCTCCCGGCACAGTGAAGTTGAAAGGCTTCAGGCTCTGCTTTCCCGACACGATTATCTCATCGCCGGAGACGCAGATCCCGCCTCCCATGGCCTTTATCATGTTCTCGGTGTGATCCCTCGTCTTCACCGGCTCGCTGATCCTCGTCTCTCCCTCTGCCTGGAGGCCTGCCAGTATTATGGCCGACTTTACCTGTGCGCTCGCCACAGGCATCGCGTAGTTGACGCCCTTCAGGGAGGAGCCTCTGAACGCCATCGGAGCATACTGATCGCCTCCGCGTGCCCATATCATCGCGCCCATCTGCCTGAGAGGCTCGATGACGCGCTTCATCGGCCTCTTCCTGAGGCTGCCGTCTCCTGTCATGCAGGAAAAGAACGGGAGGCCTGCCAGGATTCCTGCCATCAGACGGATCGTCGTGCCTGAGTTCCCTGCGTCGAGTATGTCGAACGACTCTTTGAGCCCTTCGAAGCCCTTTCCCTTCACGAGATAGCTGTCATCGCTTATCCTGTCGAAATTAACGCCCAGCTGCTCGAGGCATCGCATCGTCGAGAGACAGTCTTCGCCTGTCAGCAGGTGATCGACCCTCGAAGTTCCGGAAGCCAGCGCGCCGAACAGAAGGGCCCTGTGAGAGAGCGATTTGTCGCCCGGTATGTCTATGCTTGCGCTCCAGCGCTGGCGGGGGTAGACTCTTTCATCCATAGCGCGCCTCCCTATATCTCGAGGATAAGAGGCACGATGAGGGGGCGCCTCTTAATGCGTGAAGTGAAGAGCCTTCTGAGGGCCAGCTTGGCCCTGGCTCCTATCTCTTCATTATCGGCGCAGCTCAGAGCCTCGCTGATGGCGTTCGTCACGACATTCTGCGCCTCATCGAGAAGCTCCTGCGATTCCCTCGCGTATATGAGCCCCCGCGTCTCTATGTGTGGTCCGGATATAATCTCAGGGACAGAGCTGTCTATGACGGCTGCGATAAAACAGATGCCGTCGTCTGACATGGTCTGCCTGTCCTTCAGCACCGATCTCCCCACATCGCCTATACCCAGGCCGTCAACGTAAACATTGTCGAGGTGGATCCTCCCCAGCACGCGCGGCTCTTTATCAGAAAGCTCGAGGACAGTGCCGTCATCTATCTGGAAGATCCGGTCCTGAGTTATCCCAACCTCCTGCGCGAGCCTCCCGTGATGGACGAGGTGCCTGAACTCGCCGTGAATCGGGACGAAATACTCGGGGTTCGTGTCGTTGATAAGCAGTTTCAGCTCCTCTCGGCTTCCGTGGCCTGACACGTGGATGTGAAAGTCATCCTTCTTCGAGTTCTCGGACTTGAAAGCCACTTCATAGATTACCTCGGCACCGAGCCGGAACAGCGAGTTGATCGTGTTGTGCACGAGCGTCTCGTTTCCCGGCACAGGAGTCGCAGAGATTATAACCGTGTCGCCATCCTTGATCTTTATCCATTTGTGGCTGTTTGTCGCCATCAGCGTGAGGGCCGACAGCGGCTCGCCCTGTGAGCCCGTCGCCAGGATGAGCACCTCTTCATCCTTCAGCTTGTTGACTTCTTCTATCTTGACCATTCTGGACATGGGAAAGTTCAGGTATCCGAGCTCTCTGGCGATCGACATTATCGACTCGAGGCCTCTTCCATGCACACAGAGCCTCCTGCCGTGCTTGTCCGCCAGGGAAGCTATCTGCTCGATCCTCGGGATCGAAGAGGCAAAGGTGGATATTATGATCCTGCCCGTGCACTTCCCGAAAACTCTGTCTAGCGTCTTTCCGACCAGCTCTTCGGGTCGCGAAAAGCCGGGCCTGTCGGCATAAGTGCTGTCCGACATCAGGAGCCTTACTGACTTGCAGCCGCTGTCCAGGCAGCAGGAGAGGCCGTCCTTCATGTTCTTCGAGCCTTTCTGCATCTTGAAGTCGCCGCTGTGCACTATGTATCCGGCAGGAGTGTCTATTATCAGTCCGACACTCTCGGAGATGCTGTGTATCACTTCGAAGAAGCACACCGTGAAATCGCCCTGAGATATCTCGTCTCCTGCCTTCACGGTGCAGAGGCTGTAAGTGCTCGGCAGATCGAACTCCCTGAGCTTGGCCTTCAGGATCTCAAGAGTCAGCTTCGTGCCGTAGATGGAGACGTTCTCCAGACTGTCCAGGAAGTAGGGGATGGCGCCGATGTGATCTTCATGCCCATGCGTGACGAAGATGGCCCTGAGCTTTCTCTTCTTGAGAAGGAGATACCTGATGTCTGGGATTACATAGTCTATTCCGAGCATCTCCTCGGAAGGGAACATTATCCCTGAATCGATGACGATTATGTCGTCTTTCGTCTCGAGGAGCATCATGTTCTTGCCTATCTCGCCCAACCCGCCGAGCGGGATTATCCAGAGCGAGCCGGGCTGCGGGTCCTCGTTGATGAAAGGCTCTGCGAATGCTATGTCTTCCGTGCTATTGAGAGTGAAGAATCTGCTCATGCTCTTTAATATACTCTCCAAGATGAAGAAAATCCTCGATGAGTGTCTCCTTGAGGCTCTGCTGATACAGCGCCGCCGCCGGATGGTAGAGCGCCGTGAACGTGTATTTACCTTTGGTAAACCGCTTTCCGTGCACCTGCGAGATGAAGAGATGCCTGTCGATAAGCGTGCGCGTCGCGTGATTGCCGAGCGTGCATATGAGCAGCGGCTTTATAAGCGAAACCTGCTTCCTGAGGTAGGGGAGGCACGCCTCCTTTTCCTCATCGAGGGGATCCCTGTTTTCAGGCGGCCTGCACTTTACCACATTCGTGATGAACACGTCGCTCCTGGACAGGTTTATCCTGGCCAGCAGTTCGTTCAGAAATTTCCCGGCCGCGCCGACGAACGGCTTCCCGTCCCTGTCTTCCTGTGCGCCGGGACCTTCGCCGACAAACATTATGCGCGCCTCGAGAGAGCCGTCTCCCGGAACCGCCTGTGTTCTGCTCCTCGACAGAGGGCATATTGTGCATTTTCTTATTGCGCTGTGAAGAGCCGCAATCTTTTCGTCTCTCTCGGCCACAATTCTCTCCTTACAGCATCTTCAATTCCTTCATTACGCTCCTGAGCTTTTCTCTCTGCTCCTCAGTGGCGTTCACCAGGGGCGGGCGGAGCCCTCCCACGCTGAGCCCCTTCAGGTTGAGCGCTTCTTTTATCATAATCGGGTTCGTAGTCATGAAGAGCGTCTTGAAGAGATTGAACAGTTCCCATTGGATCGCTCTGGCCTCTTCAACTCTACCTTCGAAATAGCTCACGATCATCCTCTTCATCTGCGGGCCGGCAATGTGCGAAGTGACGCTGATCACTCCTGTTCCTCCGCAGGCCATCACCGGCAGCGTCAGAGAGTCGTCTCCGCTGTATATCCTGAATTTCCTTCCTTCAGGCTGCCCTGAAGGCGCAGAGCCCGATACCACCGCCACTTTGTCCCCGACGCCTGCGTATGCGCGGGTGCGGAGAGCCACTTCCGTGGCCTGATCCATGTTGCCTGTCGCATCTTTCACTCCGACTATGTTGGGAAAGTCCCTGTAAAGCCGCTCTATCGTATCGGGATTGATGTTGATCCCGGTCCTGCCGGGAATGTTGTACAGAATCACAGGTATCTTGACAGACTGCGCTATCATCCCGAAATGCTCATAAAGCCCTTCCTGCGGGGGCTTGTTGTAATACGGCGCCACCACGAGGATGCCGTCAGCGCCGGCATCTTCAGCGGCTTTGGAAAGCTCTACCGAGCCTTTCGTATTGTTCGATCCAGTTCCTGCGACGACCGTTCCCTTCGTCCCGACTGCCTCCCTGACCTTTTTGAAGAGGGAGATCTTTTCTTCTGTCGACAGAGTGGGGGATTCGCCTGTGGTGCCTGCCACGACTATTCCGTCGCTGCCCTCCTCAATAAGCTTTTCGGCCAGCATTGCCGCAGTGCCGTAGTTTATCGACAGGTCCTCGTTGAACGGAGTAACCATTGCCGTCAGCATTTCTCCAAGATGTTTCATGGCTTATTTCCCTTCCTGGTGAGATATGATCCCTGTCTCTGTCTGCTTTACGACAGGGGAGATACCGACCTTCCCGTCAGGTCAATTATTGTTTCATCCTCTATGTATTTTTTCCTGCACAGCTGGCTTCCATATGCTGCCGGCAGAAGCGCCTGTGAAGCGCCGAGATGGCCGGAAGAAGATCTGACTCTTCGATCAGGCACGATATATTTATGTATGAATCGACACTTCTCAGGATCCTTATTCCTGAACTGCTCAGCACCTCGCAGATCCTGGCCATAACTCCCGGAGTTCCCTTCATTCCTATCCCTACGCACGAGATCTTCGCTACATTGGCGATCCTTGTCGATGGCACCTCCATCTTATGAAGGATCAGCGAAACCTTGTCGGCATCTTCCTGCCTGACAGTGAAATAAAGGAGATGGTAGCTCAGATTTATCAGGTCGAGGCTTATGCCCGCCTTCGCAAGGCTCTCGAAGAGAGTCCTCTTCAATGCAGGCCGCTCCCTGCAGTTGGTAAGGTCCGTCTCGAACTCGACGAGGCCGGTCCTGTGGATAAGCCCGGTTATTATCCCGTCAGGCCTCCTGGCCCTGTCCGGGACCGCAGAGGATATCAGGCTGCCTTCATCGCTCGAAAAGCTTCCCTTTACCCAGAGAGGGACCTTGTGCGCCCTGGCCAGATCCACGCACCGGGAGTGAAGCACCCTGGCGCCTTCGTTGGCCATCTCGCCCATCTCCTGATATGCCAGCTCCCTTATAATCTCCGCATCGCTGAAGACTCTGGGATCGACTGTCAGCACGCCGTCAACATCAGTATAAATCTCCACCTCCGAAGCCTTCAGCGCTGCTCCGAGAGCAGTGGCGGTTGTATCGCTGCCGCCTCTTCCGAGCGTAGTAATCTCCAGCTTGCGCGTAATGCCCTGGAAGCCTGTCAGGCAGACGACCGCGCCTCTGGCCAGGACCTTCCTGATGGCCGCCGTGTTGACTGACAGGATCCTGGCGTCGCCGTAGCAGTTATCGGTTATCATGCCGGCCCCGAAGCCGGTCATGATCTCGGCATCCTGGCCCATCGATCTGAGGATCGAGGCCATTACTATGCAGGATATAGTCTCGCCGCAGGACATGGCCATATCCTGCTCGCGCCTGTCCGGACTCGGGTGTTCATTCTTCAGGGACGTGATAATCGTGTCTGTTGCAAACGGCGAAGGGTATCTGCCCATGGCGGAGAAGACCGCCGCGACCTTGAAGCCGGCCTTCACCCTGCCGGCAATCGCTGCTGCGACGAGCTCGCGCTGTTCCAGCGTCGACAGCGAAGAGCCGCCGAACTTCATCACGACCGTCTTTCCGTCTCTTGTGCCGGCTCTTGCCATTGCTGTTAAAGAAGCCCTTTCCCGAGAAGTATCTCGCCAATCTGTACCGCGTTCGTGGCCGCTCCCTTCCTGAGGTTGTCAGCGGCAATCCACATTTCGATGCCCTTTTCGCACGATAGATCTTCCCTGATCCTTCCTGCAAAGACCTCGTCGCGCCCTGCCGCATCTATCGGGAGCGGGTAGATCGAGCGCTCCGGCTGATCTGCCACTATGACGCCAGGCGCTTTCGAAAGAAGCTCCCTGACCTTCGAGGCGGTTATCTTTTCCCTCGTCTCGATGTTAAGCGCCTCGCTGTGCCCGATTTTGACGGGAACGCGGACAGTAGTGGCAGTAACCCTGATGGTCTCGTCGCCCATGATCTTCTGCGTCTCGAGGATCATCTTCATCTCTTCCTTGCTGTACCCGTTTTTCTCGAAGTCGCCTATCTGCGGGAGCACGTTGAATGCTATCTGGTGCGGATAAACGGATTTATGAGCCGGCTTTCCGGCGAGTATGTCGCTCATCTGCGATTCCAGCTCTTCGACCGCCGCTTTGCCGGTGCCGGCCACTGACTGGAATGTCGTTACAACTACTCTCACTACGCCTGCTGCGTCATGGATCGGCTTCAGCACTACAACCATCTGGATTGTCGAGCAGTTGGGGTTTGCTATGATCCCCTTGTGTCCTTCGACTGCCGCCGGGTTGACTTCAGGCACGACGAGCGGAACGTCCCTGTCCATCCTGAACGAGGCGCTGTTGTCTATCACTACCGCGCCGTCGCTGACAGCCTTCGGGGCGTATACGGTACTTGCGATCTCTCCTCCTGAGAAGAGCGCGCAGTGTATCCCTTTGAAGGACGAGCTTTCAATATCCTCTACGGTGATCTCGCTCCCTCTGAACAAGACCCTGCTCCCCGCCGAGCGGGACGTGGCGAACGCTCTCAGCGAGTCAACCGGAAAGTTTCTCTCTTCAAGCACTTTTATCATGGCGGTTCCCACAAGGCCTGTGGCGCCGACTACTGCTACGTTAATCTTCTTCATCTTTCTCTCCTTGTGTATTGTGGATTATGACCTGCTGCCATCGCTCATCCGGAGCTGCAGGCCGGCCTGAATTCACTGATCGGCCGGCTGCGGCATGGTAAGTATATCGTTTTCTTGTTGCTCTGAAGTTGCTGATTTATTTCGATTCCATATCTTTTGTGTTTCCACTCGGCTGTTTACAGCAATGCCCATGAATCAGCAGTGATTTTTTTTCACCATCCTTCTTCACCTGGTTCGGATCTCATATTTCCAGGCAGTGATTGAGTGGTCGAGGGATCCATTGAATGAAGAAATCTTTTGCTCTCTGACTCTTTCGATCCATTGATCGATGTAACACATGGAAAACCTTGATCCGATGCTTTATTTGTGTCATTCGAAATATTCGATTTATTCGCGTTATAATATTGAATACTATTATATTTCAGAGCAAATGCTGCAGACCGACAGGAGCGGGAGCGTGTCAGTCGCCCATGGCCTCCCTGATCTCTGCTTCGGAGAGGCCGAAGTAATGGCCTATCTCGTGGATTATCGTGGCTCTGATCTGGCGGATTGTCTCCCCCCTGTGCCGGGAGACTCTCTCAATCGGCCTCCTGTATAGGGTGATCCTGTCAGGCATGATCATTGAATACCCCTGATTTCTCTCTGTGAGAGGGACCCCCTCGTAGAGTCCGAGCAGCGTGTCGCCTCCCATTCTGCGCACCATCTCCGGCTGAGGCTCATCCTCCCACATTATCTCAACGTTGTCAAGGCGCCGCAGAAACTCTTCCGGCAGCGAGTCGACAGCATCGGCGATTGCAGATTCAAATTCCTCTCTGTTCATTCCATCAGGTTCTCGAGGCCGACTATCACGCCCTGCCTCGCTCCTATCTTTCTTATCGCCAGCATCACGCCCGGCATGAAGCACGTTCTCGAAGTGGAGTCGTGCCTTATGGTCAGAAACTCGCCTTCGCCGCCGAACAGAACCTCCTGATGCGCGAGCATGCCTGGAAGCCTCACCGAGTGTATGTGCACGCTTTTATGCACGCCTCCCCTGACGTGGGCCACCTTTTCATCAGCCGCAGCAGGCGAGATGAACTGCCTTCCGTCGCCTGTCATAAGCTCTGCGGTTCTTATCGCCGTTCCTGACGGCGCGTCGGCCTTCTTGTCGTGGTGGAGCTCAATTATCTCGGCGTGGTTGAAGTACTGCGACGCATTGGCCGCAAACTTCATAAGCAGCACTGCGCCGACTGAGAAGTTGGGCGCTATCAGGACAGGCGTCTCCGTCTCTTCTGATTTCTTCGCGATCGCCTTCATCGCTTCTTCCGATATGCCTGTCGTGCCCACTATCGCCGAGACGTGATGCGACAGGGCGCACAGAACATTTTCAGGCGCGACGTGTCCCTTCGTGAAGTCGACCAGGCAGGCAGGCCTCTCTCTCTCGAGAACAGCCGCGAGGTCCAGAGACACTGAAACTCCCAGCTCGTCGATGCCTGATACGTGGCCTATGTCTTTGCCTGTATGGCCGCCTTTGTCGACGGCTCCAACAAGCTCCATATCATCCTGCGCAGCTATCGAGCGCACCACTTCCTGTCCCATCCTGCCGCAGGCTCCTGTGACCACGACGCGTATCGCCATTACAACCTCCCAGACTATACATATGCACTGAATTCCGATTGAAGAGGAGTTATTCTACATATCGCCTGAAAGACCTGTCATGCCTGATCACAGCCCTCATTTCCCTCGAGAGAAAATTGGGGACAGCTTACTATTTTCACGTCATAAAGCGGAGACAACTGACACATTTATTATGCATAATCATACCTGCATATGTCGAAGGCTGCGGCATCGGCGCGGTGGAGGACATGAGACGCCGTCTGATGAAGATTAATGGGCCCCGCGCTTTTGATACTCTGTATGCTTCAAATGGAGGAGAAGATGAAAAGAACTGCATTGATTCTGCCGCTTCTGCTTATGATGACAGTCTTTCAATGCCAGGCTTCGGTAAAAAAGCCAGCCGGCTCGAGCATAACGATGAAGGACCTGCTCTCGATAAAGAATATCAGCGACGTGAAATGCTCCAGAGACGGAAGATCGGTGATCTTCACAGTTGAAGAGAACGATTTCAAGGAGAGCGGCACCGTCAGCCACATCTATGCGATGAGGGACGGCAGGGCCTTCAGACTGACGACCGGAAAAGAAGGCGAGAAAAAGCCCGCCTGGTCGCCTGACGGAAAGTGGATTGCCTTCCTTTCTGACAGGCCCGGCGACAAGAGCGACGAAGGAGGCACGCAGCTCTGGGCTCTTCCGGTTTCAGGCGGGGAGGCCAGGCAGCTCACAGATGAAAAGGAGCAGGTGACTGATTTCGACTGGATGCCTGACGGCAGATCCATACTCTATCTGGCGGGCGAGCCTTTCACAGAGCCTCTCAGGACCTTCAGAGACAGCGAGGGGGAGAAGAAGATCGACGGCAGGGTGGAGGACAGAGACAGGCACAGAATAGCCGTGCACAAGGTGGAGATTGAATCCGGCGACAGCTCTGTTCTGTTCCACGGCGACCCTGGAATCGAGGAGATAAAGGTGTCTCCCGACGGCAGATGGGCTGCATTTACATCGAACGGAACGGGAGACATCGACGATGAAGCGCTGCGCAACATATTCCTTCTCTCCATCGGAAGCGGAAAGGTTAAGGCCCTGACGACCAGGGAAGGCGATGAGCATCAGATAGCCTGGTCGCCTGACAGCCGTACCCTCGCGTTTCTGGGCTACAGCAAGCCGCTCCTCGACTATTCGAGGAACGACATCTTTCTCGTGGATATCTCCACAGGAACCATCAGAGACCTGACAGGCCCTTCAGACATATCCGTCTCCGATTACTGCTGGCCGCGCTCCGGCGGCGGAGGAATCTACTGGAGCGGAGAAATGAGCGTCTACACGCCCATCTACCGCACGTCAAGCAATGGAGGGAAACCGGCCGTTGTCACACCGGAGCATGTCAACTGCGGCGATTTCGATATCGCAGACGCCGGCACAGGCGCGGCCTGCAGGATCCTGGCAGTCAACGAAGACGATAAAAGCGCTCCGGAGCTCTGCGAGATCTCAGGTAATACAGTCAAGCCTCTCACATCGCTGAATGCGTTCATGAAAGAGAAGAAGAAGGCCAGGCAGGAGGTTGTGAGCTGGAAAGCCTCAGATGGAAAGACGATTGAAGGAGTCTTTACTTACCCGCTCGATTACAGGGAAGGGACGAAATATCCCCTTATAGTGATGGTGCACGGAGGCCCGTACGGCAGAGCGGTCAACACGCTCCAGGACAGGAGCAACCAGCCAATGGCGGCGGCGGGATACTCGGTGCTGGCCCCCAACTACAGAGGCAGCGCAGGATATGGCGAAGCCTTCTCGACGGAGATCAGAGGGGATATAATGAATAAGGAGTTCAGCGACGTGATGAGCGGAGTTGATCACGTCATCGCCTCAGGAACAGCCGACCCGGAAAGGCTCGGAATCACCGGCGGCAGCTATGGCGGCTATATGACAGACTGGGCGGTCACGCAGACAGACCGTTTCAAGGCGGGAGTGTCCTTCTTCGGCATATTCAGCCTGATCGGAGACATGAGCAACTCGAAGATGCCGACCTTCGAAAAGGACTATATAGGGGGCTGGTACTGGGAGGACATGGATAAATACCTGAAGAGCTCGCCTTTTTACTACGCGGCAAAGATAAACACGCCTGTGCTGATCCTGCACGGAGACGACGACAACAACACATTCCTGTCAAATTCGCAGGAGATGTACACCACAATGAAAAAGATGGGGAAGACCGTCGAGTTCGTCCACTATCCCAGGGAGGGCCACGGCTTCGACGAGCCCAATCACCGTCTCGACGCCTTCTACAGGATGAGAGAGTGGTTCGACAGGTACGTCGGCAAAGACCGTGTGGCGTACAGGATCGGCGTGCCTGTCGAGAAAAACGGGAAAACTCTGCGGGTGCTTTCAGTCGAGACCGTGGATGATTACTGCGGCATAGAGCCTGCAGGCAGGTTCGTCGAGATAAGGGCGATGATAGACGACGGGCGCGATGATTGCGATCTGTCGCTGGCAATCGCCGGATCCGCTGACAGCGATATTTCGCTGAAACATGGAGACCTGACTGTTTACCCTGCAGGCGTGCCCGTAGAAATTGAAGGCGAGAAAGTAATACTGAAGGGCGGACGCTCGACGGTGGCAATCAGGAAGAAGAGCGACGAGCCGAAGAAGTCGCTCCCGTTCGCGGCCGCCTTCGACATCCCGGCAGATGTCAGATCATTCGTGCTCACAATAAAGGGCTTCCCGCCGCTCTGGATAGAGCTTCCGTGACAATGGAGGTAGATGAGCCTGACAGGGCAAACAGACAGAATTCTCGAAAAAGTAGTCAACTGTTCCTACTTTGTTATGGAGGTGCCTATGAGCTTTACCTATCCGCCGAGCATTTCGCTGGCCCGCATTCCCACGCCGCTGGAGCTCTTCGAATACGAGCCATTGAAAGAAGCCGGGATCAAGGTTTACATCAAGCGTGACGACCTCACCGAGTGCGCCGCTTCAGGCAACAAGGCCAGGAAGCTCGATTTCCTGCTTGCCGACGCTCTGGGGAAAAAGGCTGATACGGTGATTACCTGCGGTGGAGTTCAGTCCAACCACGCCCGCGCAACCGCTCTTTACTGTGCGAGGCTCAGAATGGAGACGATACTCGTGCTGCGCGGCGAAGAGCCCGCCGAGATAGACGGTAACCTGTTCCTCGACAGGCTTGTCGGCTCGCAAATCAGGTATATCACCAGATCGGAGTGGCAGGACAGGGACCGGATAATGGAAGAGATCGGAGAGCAATGCAGAAAAGATGGCAGGCATCCCTATATCATCCCTGAGGGAGCCTCTAACGCGCTCGGCTCGATCGGTTATGTCAAGGCTGTCGAGGAAATGGCTGAACAGTGCAGGGCTCAACAGATCAAAGCCGATTACATAATCAACGCCACAGGCTCAGGCGGAACTCAGGCAGGAATGATCCTGGGCAGCAGGCTTTTCATGCCATACACAGGCGTGATGGGCGTCAACGTATGCAACGATGAGGTGTATTTCAGGGAAAAGATATCAGGGCTCATCGGTGAGATGCTGGAAATGTTTCCGGCAGGCACCACAGCAGGCGCCGAGGACATTCACATGCTCGACGGATATGTCGGGCGCGGATACGCTATGTCCAGGCCTGAAGAGCTTAACCTGATCCATGACGTGGCCAGGAAAACTGGAGTGATTCTCGATCCCGTCTACAACGGGAAAGCCTTCTACGGCCTGATGGAAGAGTGCGGCAAGGGGACGTTCCAGCGGGGGAACAACATCCTGTTCCTGCACAGCGGCGGAATCTTCGGCCTGTTCCCGAAGAAGAGGGAGTTCACGTTCAGCTGACATTAAAAATATTTTTGAAATCTCAACTGTGAGTTGACCATATCGCCTCATGGATCATTCTGCAGGATGATGCGTGAGGCGTCATTTTTTTCTATTATAGTAGTGAGGTGTTATTATGTTGGCATACCAAGCTCTGGAAAATGTACACGAAAACATATTCGATCGCGCTCCGGAACCTTACCCTCTTCAGCAGGACAGCGAGGTATACGGCTATGAACAGCGCTCGCGGACTGCAGACGAGGCGCAGGACGTGGAGAAGATTCTCACTCCAAAGATAAAGAAAGAGAAGAACTACGAGATCAACTCTCTCACCTCGTATCTGAAGGATGTCTATCACCATAAACTGCTCAGCAAGGACGATGAAGAGAGCCTTGGCAGGAAGATAGCCGCAGGTGACGAGACAGCCAAGGAGATCATGATTCAGTCGAACCTGAGGCTCGTGATAAACATCGCCAAGCGTTATCTCAATTCAGGCCTGACGCTTCAGGATCTCATCCAGGAGGGCAACATAGGGCTCATCGAGGCAGTCGAGAAGTTCGATTACAGAAAGGGATGCCGCTTCGCCACATACGCGACCTGGTGGGTCAGGCAGGCGATCCTCCGCTCGATAGCCAACCAGGCCAGAACGATCAGGCTCCCTGTCCACATCCTCGAAGTCTACAGAAGATATCAGCAGATAGTCACCGAGAGCATTAAATCAAAGGGCGAAACGCCGCCGATAGACGAGATAAGCCGGAAGCTGTTCCCTGTTTGCGCGGAAAAGATAAGGAAGAAGCTGTCGAGAAGCCTCAAGCAGTGCCTGCCCGTCGACGACGAGAGAGTCACGGAGAAGGTCAGGGAGATGGAAGACGAGGCAGTTCAGAAGCTGGCCGAGATTGTGAGCATAGCCAATGAGCCCATCTCGCTCGAAGCGCCTGTCGGAGACGAGCACACCTGCATCGGCGACCTGATCCCGGCTGACAACTCGCCGCTCTCGCAGTTCACAAACCACGAAGTGAGAAGTCTCTTCGACAACATCACCGAGAGAGAGAGAAAGATACTTGCGCTTCGATACGGCTTCATCGACGGCGTAGCCAGAACCCTGAACGAGATAAGCCAGGAGTTCGGCATCAGCAAGGAGAGGGTGAGGCAGAAGGAAGACGACGCTCTGAAGAAGCTGAAGAAGATCATGAAGCGCAAAGACTGGATCTGATCGTCACCATTCAATGCAAACCAGTGAGCTGCAGCGAAAGCCGCGGCTCATTTGTATTCTGCGGGCTTCGCGCTGTCCTTCGGCTGGATTGATTCCCTCAGGATATCTACAAGCGAGGGATCGTGCCTGAAGATCTCCTCTTTCCATTCAGGGTTGAACCTGTCGAGGAGCAGCGCTTCAGTCATCCCCATCGCGCCGTGAATAAGCTGGTTTCTCGTAAAATTCAGGCGCCCCAGCTCGAAAGGTATCTTGTTCCTGAGAAAGCCGTACCGCTTGAAATTGGAAACCTGGGCCATACCTGCAGTAGGCTTATAGCTGCCTGACAGAATTGAGCGGGCGCACTGGACCTCAGTATACTTCGAGAGCCCGAGCGACCATTCCATCCAGTTCTCATACGGCGTAAAATTGACATTGCAGGCTTCCTGCATCTCCCGGAGGCGCATCTGCCTGAGCCTCAGCATAGTCAGAACGCACTCCTTCGATTCGTCGGCGTCCTTGGCCTGGTAAGCCGTCAGCAGTTGCTCTCCCTCGAACTGAAGGATCCTCGCGTTTACCGTGTCACGATACGGGTATTTCTTTTCGAGACTCTCAAGCTCCGGCGTGAGCGACGAAAGCTTCTCCGCATAAGCCGTATTATTCGTCCGGAGATAGAGCTGGAAACACTGCCCTACAATGGTGAATACATAATCTTCGGCTATCCTGTAAAGAGGAGAGCGGGAGTAGGTCTTCTCGAAGACCTCTTTCGAAGAGATGAAGAGGGCCGGCTTTCCGGATATCTGCGATATGGTGGAGACGAATTCATGCCTGTACTCTCGTTTCCTGTAGAAAACAGGCTTCCCGAGCTGACAGTCTCCCTGAAGCGGGGCGTATCCGTCAGGCGCATCGGCGTCGCCGAAGAAGAATTCGTAATGGGGCGTTACGATATTGGCCCTGATATTGGCAGCGCCAAAGCCTTTCCACACTTTGTCGCCGCAGTCCCTGATAATCTTGAAGGACTCCCTGAAGCAGGCCAGGCACTGGGGAGTCAGCTCCTTCTCCGGTCCGGGGATGGACTCGCCTGCAGGCCGGTGCGCGAGAGTAACAGTCCGGCAGGACGGCGGGAACTCATTCCTTTCGGCATATGCGGCGCAGATGCATGACAGTGCTGCAAGCAGCGCGAGAAACAGGACCGGCAAAGCGCTCCCGGCTCTCTTCGGCCTAATCTCCATTGAACTGACGCCACTTGTTCTTCTGATAGATATCTGATTCATTGTTACACCTGCAGGCACAGCTGACGTCATCAGGCAGACTTGATTTCATAATAATAATCACCATCTGATGATGTCCATTCTGAGCGTCAGTATATGTTCGTGTCATGTCCGGCTCTTCCTTCTTGTGAAAGATCGGGCGGTATGCTATAATGTCAGTCAATTCCAGACTGCTCTGCTTCTGCCTGAGGAACATCCATGAAAATCGTTCTCGCATCATCGTCGCCGCGCAGAAAATCACTTTTGCAGCAGATATGCGTTGAGTTCGATATTTACTCTCCATTTGTCAAGGAAGTGGAGCAGAGCGAGATATACGCCACGAAGCGCTCAGAGATAAGGGAGAGAAGGAGAATTGCAGTGGAGAACGCATCGCTCAAGGCCTGGGAGGCGTTCAACAGCACCAGCGGTGACAGGCTGGTGATAGGCGCCGATACCATCGTGGTAAGAGACGGCGAGATAATGGGAAAGCCCCTGGACGATCAGGATGCGAAGAAGATGCTGCGGTCGCTCTCAGGACGCACGCACGTAGTGGTGACAGGTCTCTCGGTCCGCAGAAGTGACAGGCCTGAGATAAAAGGCTTCGAAGAAACTCTTGTGACATTTCGGAGTCTTTCTGGCAGGGAGATTGACAGATATGTGGAAAGCAGAGAGCCTGTGGACAAGGCAGGCGCGTACGGGATTCAGGGCCTCGGCGCTCTTCTGGTCAGGAAGATTGAAGGCTGCTATTTCAACGTGATGGGACTGCCGCTCGTAAGGCTTCTGGCGCTCTGCCGCCGCGCAGGCGTCGAGCTGTTCTGAATCGGGCTCAGGCCGGGTAATATATGAACCAGCTGAAATTCGACAACATTCTATCCAGGTTTTCCGCTGACGTGGGGATCGATCTCGGCACCTCGAACACTCCGCTCATTGTAAGAGGAGCGGGGGTGAAGCTGAGAGAGCCGTCTTTCATCGCGTACGATGTGAAGAGGAAGAAGATCATAGCCGTAGGAAACGACGCCAAGGCCATGTATGGAAGAAACCACGGCAATATAAGGATAATCAGGCCGGTAAAGGACAGCGTGATCGGAAACTTCGAGATGGCTTCCGCGATGATGGAGTACATGCTGAGAAGGATCAAGAACTACGGCCTTTTCAGGCCGAGAGTGATGATAGGAGTCCCCACATACATATCAGAGGTGGAGCGGAGGGCCATCCAGGAGGCTGCCAGGCTTGCCGGCGCCAGGGTTGTGTATATTGTCGATCAGCCGATCGCCGCGGCTCTGGGAGCGGATCTCCCGATAATGGAATCGAGGGCCAGCACTGTCCTCGACCTGGGAGGCGGCACATCAGAGATATCGGTTGTCTCGCTCGGTGGAATCGTTGTGAGCCGCTCAACCAAGGTGGCAGGCGAGAAGATGGACGAGGCAGTCCAGTCGATGGTCAAGAAAAAATACAACCTGCTGATCGGCGAAAACACCTCAGAAGAGATAAAGATACTCGTAGGCAGGGCACTCCCTTCCACAGGCCCGGCCAGGGCTCTCGTCAAGGGAAGGGATCTTACGACAGGCCTGCCCAGGGCGGCATATGTGGGCTCTGATGACGTGTTCGAGGCTCTCAAGGAGTGCGTGCAGGGAATCGCCGAGCTGGTCAGGAACTGCCTTGAGTTCACGCCTCCAGAGCTGCTCGGAGATATAATCGACAACGGCGTGATAATGGTAGGCGGCCTGTCCCAGCTTCCAGGCCTCGACGAGGTTTTCACGCAGTATATGAAGATCCCCTTCAAGGTGGCGAACGATCCGTCCTTCTCAGTCGCAAGAGGGCTCGAGAAGGCGCTGAAAGATCATCGCCTCATGGAAAACATATTCAGAAGCAGAAAGAAAAAGCGGCAGGCCAGCAGCTGCTATGCCGAGGGCTCGGAAAGCGCTCTGATGTAGCGCTGCGCAGCATATTTTCGTAAGGGTGATTCATCGTGTTCTCTTCAGGCGACAGAAACAGGAATCTCCTCGTACCTTTAATCATCGTGGTTGCTGTGGCAATCTCCGTCACGCTGCTTCAGCTCTGTCTTTTTCATCCTGAAGGAGCGCTGTCGCAGATTGTCTCAGAGGTGACAATGCCTGGAAAGACGCTCTTCTCGAAGGCCGGCTGCGGGCTCAGGGATCTCTGGGACACGCTGGGCAGCATCACGACAATCAGGAAGGAAAATGCCGCCCTGAAGGAAAAAAACGCCGCGCTGCAGGCCGAGCTTGAGCAGACAAAAGTCTACAAGGATGAGAACATATCCCTCCGCAATATCCTTGAGCTCAAGAAGCAGTGGCCTGAAAATACGATAGCCGGTGAGATATTCGGAAGAGATCCGACCAACTGGTATGAGCGCTTTGATATGAACAAGGGCAGGAATCAGGGGGTGACGAGAAAGTGTGTAGTGATAACCCCTGAAGGGCTTGTGGGCCAGATAACGGCAGCCTCGCCAAACACATCAACGATAAGGACCATCATAAACCCGAGAAGCGCTATACCGGTATACGTAGTGGAGTCCGGAACGTACGGAATACTATACGGCGACGGGACACCAATGGGAACTATGAAATACATCAGGAACATAGCTTTCCTGCAGGAAGGTCACCTCGTGGTGACTTCAGGGCTTGGGGAGGTTTTTCCGCAGGGAATTCTTATCGGAAGGATCACGAAGGTCCAGGGTACGGTCGACAGCCAGTCGAGTTTCGCAAAGATAAAGCCCTTCGTGGATTTTGACAGCATCAGGCACGTTCTCATAGTGAAGGGGAAACAGTGAGGAAGTCAAGGCGAATCACACTGATCATTTTTATAATGCTCATCTTTGCCCTGATGCAGGATGCCTTCTTCACTTCATTCCTGGTCCGCGGCGCAAAGGCCGATCTCCTGATCATCTTCGTCACTATGCTCGGACTTTACAACGGCATTGAAGAAGGTATGATCTTCGGCGGGTTGGCCGGCCTCATCACTGCCGCCCTCTCGTCAGCGCCGGCTGGCCTGCTGACAGGCGCCTACTGCTTTGCAGGATTCTGCGCAGGCGTCATAAAGGAGAAAATCTACCCGGACCACTTCGTGGTGCCTCTCGCGGCTGCGCTGGTCATGTCGATTCTTTCGGTTCTGCTCCTTTTCGGAGGAGGGCTGATGTCAGGCATCCTGAAGAGCACCGGCCAGATCACTGAGAAGATTCTTCCCTTTCTGGTGCTGAATGTGATTTTTGCAATACCGATGGGGTATCTGGTCCGCTCCAGATGGATTACCTCGAGACGGCCTTTGGAATAGCAGGGAATCATGAGTGAAGATGCGCTTTCCAGAAGATTACTTTTCCTGAGAGTCGCGATTATCATCTCGATTCTCATTCTCGTTGGAAGGCTCGTCTACATGCAGGTGCTGAAGGGCGATTACTACAGAAAAAAGTCTGAAGACAACATGATCAGAAGCCTTCCCGTGCCTGCTGACAGAGGACTGATCCTCGACCGGACCGGCCGCATAATGGCCCAGAACAGCCCAAGGTTCACTGTCTCCCTCCTCTCATGCGAGCTCAAAAACCCCGCTGCGGCGATACATGAAGTGGCACAACAGCTCGATCTCAAGCCCGGCGAGGTAAAGGAGCTCTTCCAGAAAGTGCAGCTGAACTCCTTCGAGCCGATAAAGATCCGGCACGCAGTGGATTTCTGCGGATTGTCGAAACTGGCCGAGATCCAGGGCGATTATCCAGGCATATATATCGAATCATATCCGCTCAGAGAGTACCCGCTGAAGAAGTCGGCAGGCCACATGCTCGGCTACACAGGAGAGATCAACAGCGAAGAGCTGGAGGAGCTCTCAAGGAAAGGTTACCAGATTGGCGACGTGATAGGAAAAGACGGCCTGGAGAGGAAATACGATCACGCATTGAAGGGAATAAAGGGCGAGCGTCAGGTCCTGGTCAACGTGGAGGGAAGGATAGCCAGATTCATAGGCGAGATTCCAGCAAGAACGGGATCGGCGGTTGTTCTGAACATAGATTCGGAGCTCCAGCACATTGCAGAGACATCTCTGGCCGACACTGTCAATGCAGTGAGCAGGAAGACTCACGATCCTTCAGGAGGGGCGGTTGTCGCGCTGTCTCCGCTTACTGGCGAGATACTGGCAATGGCCAGCTATCCGGACTACGACCCCAACCTTTTCGCGAAGGGGATCTCAGAAAAGGATTATGCGAAGCTGATAAAGGACCCGGCCTGCCCGCTGCTCAACAGGCCGATACAGTGCTCCTATCCCTGCGCGTCAACTTTCAAGATGATAACAGGCTCATCCGCTCTGAACGAGAAGATAATCGTGAGGGGCTCGCAGTTTTACTGCAGCGGAGTTTATGACGTGGGGGGCATGCCATTCAACTGCTTTGTCAGGAGCGGCCACGGCTCAATCAGTTTCATAGATTCGATAGCCCAGTCCTGTGACGTGGTGTTTTATATGCTGGCCACAAAGCTCAGGCTCGACAGGTTCCTGGACTACGCTCATCAGTTCGGAATCGGCTCCCTCACAGGGATCGATCTCCCGGGAGAGACAGAGGGTCTTCTACCGACTCCGGAGTGGAAGAAGAAAAATCTCAAGGAGGAGTGGTATCTGGGAGATACAGTCAACCTCTCGATAGGGCAGGGCTTCCTCGGCGTAACACCTCTGCAGCTCGCTGCAGCGACGGCGGCTGTGGCAAACGGCGGCACGCTCTATCAGCCTCATCTGGTGAAGAGAATCGTCAACTCGTCAGGAAAGGTGGAAGGCGAGTTCTCTCCAGTCCTGACGAGAAAGATATCGATCGCGCCTGAGCACTTCCAGACCATCAGGGAAGGTATGCGTGGCGCCGTGCTGTACGGCACCGCCACATCGGCGAACTCTCCGCTCGTCGAGATATCAGGGAAGACAGGCACGGCCGAGAACTATCCCACTGTGGACAACCCGCATGGCAGAAACCACACGTGGTTCACTTCCTTTGCACCTTACCGAAATCCCGAGATAGTCGTAACGGCGTTCATTGAGAAGTCAGGCGGCTTCGGAGGCGAGTGGTGCGCTCCAGTGGCGAGAAGAGTCATAGAGGCTTTCTATGGCTACAACAGGGACATTGAGAAAAAGAAGGAAACCGGAAAAAAGAAAGCGCCTGAAGCAGGAAGCGCTCACAAAAAGAAGCAGTGAAAACGATAAAGATTCAGTTGGTGTAAGACAGGAGAGCAGGGGAGCAGGGAGAGTGAATAATTGCATGTCTGTGAACTTCTACAGAAACTTTTGTAACGACTGCGCTTGGAATGATGGAGTGTTGGAATACTGGAATATTGGGTTTAAAAGAAGAGAGACATAGTTCATTGTTTTTCTTCTGTCTTCAACCCATCATTCCACCAATCCAGTGTTCACTATTCCAATTTTAAGCAAAGCGAACTAAGTTCGGTAACTGTTTCAGTAGAATGGTTGGATATTCAAATACCTCCCCATCTCCGCATTCTCTCCATCTCCCCATTTTGCACTCCTTATTTATATGAGACTGCTCCCGGCTTTATTGTTAAATCCGAATTTACAAGTTGTTAATACAAATTCAATATAGATATAGTATCATAATCAAAAGAGCCCTCGCCTGAGCCGGACAGATTATTCCAACCGGCAGACGCAGCAGAAATCGCTCCAAATTCAGAAAAGACGCCATACCGGATGATTCGGCCAGGGCAGGCGATTCAGAGCCCCAGACGATGATGAGCTGTCAAGAGGAGTGAGCCGAACGCCAATGGACGCCGGAATGATAAGGTTCCTTCCAGCCCGACATACAGGCGATATCGCCGGAGCCGGCGCATCCGGAAATGCCGCTCCGACATCTTCGGCAGTGAGCGCATCAGAATTCCAGGTCATATCGGACTGCATGCGCCCGACGGAAAAGGGCTCGCTGAAATCGGATATAATCTGCCGGAAACTGATTCTCCCCGGTGCCGCTGAAAAAGTGGCCGATGCAGAAAAGCCTCTTCCTGACCTCACATCGATAAGGAATCTCGGATATAAGCCTGAATTCGACCACGGTCCTATAGAATCGGCAATCCGGAGCGGTGTCGTCATCTGGATGAGAAATCCGGAAGGCGGACTTGTGCCGCTCTGCAGCCCGGAGCAGCCGGGACTTCTCGAAAAGATACGAAACAGAGCCCTTTCAGGCGGGCTGAAGGAATCTATGGACAGGCTGGCCAGCCTCGCCGGAGAAGGGTGGAGCTTCTACCGGATCCCACCGTCAATTCCACACGACCCTTCCTTCTCAGGCAGAGAACTTTATGGAATGAAGGAATGCCGCCTGGGAGCCGAAGGCGTTCTTATGTCACTGCAGGGAAATCTGCCTGTCGCCGCCGTGTCGCGAGATGGAAGGCAGCAGAAGATCATGAGCCTGGAAGAGCTTGGAGCGCTCAAGAGAGGCGAGATCAAGCCTCTCCGGGAGATTGCAGGCAGATCTCTCGATATCCTTGAGAAGAACGGCTTCATCAAATCTCTCAAAGCCGACGAGAGACTCTCGCAGATTGAATCCCTCTCGATGGGCAAACCGATTAAGTTAGGCAGGGCCGACAGAGACGGCATACATAACGACTATACGGCAGACGCGGCAGCTCTCGATTCCTTTGCCGGCGCCGTCGAATCGGGCAAAACGCTCCCAGGCCCTTCGAGGCACTCGCTCAAGGCTGTGCTTAAGCGCCTGGAAGCGAAGGGATGCCTTGCCCGTCCTGAGCCCGGAAGCAACTCGTTCGCTCCTTACAGGCAGATTTCGGTAAATCTCAAGGATAACACTGTAGATCTGAATCTGGCAGCTCAGGGTTTCGATTATGAAAACGAAGACGGCTTCATCTATCCGGGCTTTGAAGGGGCGAAACTGCAGGACTGGGAGAGACTGGCCGGCATTCTGGAAGGGAAGACTCCAGATGCCAGCAGTTACATTGCGCTTTCCAGGCTCATCGATCAGGGATATCACCTGTCCACGGTAAAGTCAGAGAGCCCAGGTGAAGAATCGAAGACGGCTCTCATCCCAAGGTCTCAGCAATCACCGCTCACGCGCCCGCTGAATGCTCCGGCTGCGCTCCTCAGGCTCGAAAAAGGCCTGGCAGTTGTGCTCGAGGCTCCGGACGGCAGAACGACTGTACTGAAGAATGTCAAAGACTGCAATGAGCCGAGATTCAAAGAAAATGCCGATCCCGAGAGGACGAAGCTGGGAGATATAATTACAGGCCTGGAACTGAAGGGCGTACATCAGCACTATCGCGCCCGAGTGGTCGGTCCGCGCCAGTACTGGATCAACTACGAGAACCCTCCGCTTTCCAGGTCAGAGCTGCTCAACAAGTTGCAGAAAGGCGATGCTGTTGAGTTTTATTCAGAGAAACAGGGTGAGGCGCCATCGTTCTATGAGCTTACAGTGGAGGATCTGAAGGGAATTGAGCCGTTCCTGGGCAGAGATGCGGATGAAAGCAAGCTCAAAGCGTTGCTCCGCCCCAGGGACAGGCTGATGGCTGAAGACCTGCAGGCCGACGTACGGGGCTTCGCGCTGAATATGAGCAGGGAAAAGGCGAGGGAGTATCTGAAAGATGGCAGGAGCGTCTACCTGCTGACTTCAGACGGGCATGCAGAGATTCTCGAGAAGCCCTCCGATCTGGAAGAGCACCTTAAGACTGGAAAGCTTCCGGAGAACCCTTCAAGATGGATTCACAGGGAGCCTGCCGCAGAGCTGCTGATATCGGTGCACGGAACGTTTTTCCAGCCTTATCCGATAGCCAATGCGATATATACTTCCCATCTGTTCCACCAGATGGAAGGCACCCTGAGCGAGAACAACGACCATCTTGCCGTTGAAAGCCTGCACAACTCAGTTCCTGAAGGGCCTCTCCGCAGGGAGGAAGTGCTGGCAGGCGACAGGAAGCTTCTGGAGCTTCCAAAAGGCAGATTGAACGATCCGGAGGTGCTGTCAGAGCATATCTTCAAATCTCTGAAGAGGCATCCTGAGGCGGGCAGGACGGTCGTGTGCCTGGAAGGCCACGGCGGAGGCGCGGCGGGAATGCTACCTGACAGGGATGACAGGGAAAAGAAGCCCACCGTGCTGTCAGTTGAGAACCTCGTAAAGGGTACTCACGACGGGCTCGCCCGCTTCACAGATGAGACCGGCCTTAAGAAAAGGCTGGGCGTGATGGTTCTGGACAGCTGTCTGATGGGAGAATTTTCCGTGATAGACGCCTTTTCAAAGAGCGGCGACGTATCGGTGCTGGTGGCGAGCCCTCTCACAGTGACTGTTGAAAAGGATTTCGGGCAGTCGCTTCAAAAGCTCCTCGGCGACAGCGCCAGTTCAGGCCTGTCAGATGAAGAAGTCGGCAAAAAGCTGGTGGATGGATACAGGGGCGCAGGAGCCTTCGGGGCATACAGGCTCGATGAAAAGCAAGTCAAGACGGCAGGAAATGCGATAAAAAGCCTCTTTTCGAAAGCGCTCGGGCAGCCTGAGCTCTTCCCTGCGCTCCGCATGGCCTGCGACAGATTGAAGACCAGGAACGGAGACCTGGACGGCTGCGACATCATCCAGTTAGCCGGCGAGATCGAAAAAGATCCGTCTCTGGCGAGCCTGCACGAAAAAGCCCGTGATATGAGCGATTCTGTAAAGAAGCTCATCATAGCACAGCACAGCCCCGACCCGAGAGGGAGATCGATATCAAAGCCGCCGCCGATAGACGGCCCGTCGCTGTATCTGCCGACCCATCCGTCGAACTGGAACGAAAAGCGCCTCGAAACCCCGTTCGCTAAAAATACTCCTGAATACAGGGACTTCGCGGCGATGCTGATCCAGGCAGGCATGTAGCGACGCGGGGTATCAGGAGGAATTTAAAGTGGGACTCGAAGGCGTCGAGATTGTGATGTATACAGAGCAGCAGTTTGGCATTGAGATAACCGACGAGGAAGCGAAAATGATAACTACGCCAGGCATGCTGATCGACTTCGTCTGTACAAAAGTAAAGATGAGTGACAGAAAGACATGCGCATCACAGCAGGCATTTTACAGGCTGCGCCGTGCTCTTGTGAAAAGACTGGGCTGCAGCAAGAACGACCTGCAGCCGTCAACAAAGCTCATGAAAATCTTCAAAGTGAATAATGTCAAAGATTTCTGGCTTGAACTCAAGAAAGACGCCAAAGCCGATGATTGGCCTGAACTGACACTACCTGCAGGCATAAAATGTCTTGTTGTATTGATTATCCTTTCAGTTTTCGCAGCAATGTTTTATCTTTTCAATTTTTCATTGAGAATGCCGACAATGAGCCTTTATGCCTCTGCAATCGCTGCGCTTTTGACCGGCTCAGCACTCTTTTTCTTGACTCAGAAATACAGGACGGCAGTTCCGTCAGGCATTTCAATGCTGTCCGATCTGGTAAGGTACACAGCAGGATACAGGCTCAGCTATCCAAGAAGAGAATGGAGCCGGACAGATGTGGCTGAAAAGATCAAATGGATAGTGATAGAGACTCTTGGGATTGAAGAATCAGGATACGCCGAATTCAAATCATTCACCGACGAGTTTGGGATGTATTGAGCGTATTGATGATCTTACCGATCCAATGAATTGCCAATGCTAATAACACAATGATAAAAATAAAGACTATCACGGTTTTCACAACTGGTCTTCTGATCGCGCTGATAATCCTTTACATTCTATTCAGATTGGCTGGCGAGTCTTTCTGGCTGACAGCGTTTCTCATGTATATGCCTCAGGTTTTCATTGCTATTCCCGGACTTATTCTGCTTGTAATCTCAATAATGAAGAAGCGCATTGCTGAATCTCTTCTCAACGCAGTGGCGATTCTCTTGGTGGTCTTCCTGTTCATGCAGTTCAGAATCTATATACCGCATCAAATCTCAACCACAAATGCCCAGAAAATGACAGTCCTGACTTATAATATCCATGCAGGTCTTTCAGGCACTTCCAAGATAAACAAGGTACTCAGGGATTCTGCAGCAGACATAATATTTCTGCAGGAAGCCCGCAAGAGCAGCAGAGGCAATCATCCGGATCCGGTGCCTGAAATTGAGAAAGCCTTTACAGGATGGGGGATGGAAAGAGGCGGCGAGAGGAGCGAACTGATGATTATATCCCGCTACACTATAACCAGCAGGAAAGAGATAAAACTCTGCGATTACAGGCAGTGCCTTGTATGTGATATTGATTTCAACGGAAGAGCCATTAAGCTGATAAATGTTCATTTCAACACGTCTGAAAATGGGAAAAGCCTGATACGATGCGGGATAAGATTTACTGAATACCTGGATGGAACCGCCGAAGCCAGGAAGGCACAGGTCAGCGCTCTGGTGAGTCTAATAGAAAGCAATGAAGAATGCTGCATAGTCGCAGGTGATTTCAACTCTCCTCCCAACTCATACGTTAAAAGGATAATGACCGACCATCTGAGGGACTGCTTCGATGAGGCAGGTTCAGGCTTCGGATTTACCTATTCAACGGTCAAACCTTTCTGGAGGATCGACTACATATTTGCCAGCAAGAGTTTTGAAGTAGGGGAGTGTTCGCCGCTGAATGTGAGGACATCGGATCATCGTCCGCTAAAAACTGTTCTTTTTATGCCTGATCATCAAAATAAATGACTAATCGTCTGTGCGCACATTAATAACCAAGAAAGGAACACCCTCAGATGTCTCCAACTGCCTCGGCGATCGGGATCCACACAAAGCTCTCGCTTCCGCTGTGAAATTTTATCCTGCCACCTGCAATCTCATGCATCCCGATTCTTCCCCTTGATTCTATGAAGTATTTCTTCTGAGGCTTGGACTTCGTGTCTACAATAACAACACCTGAATGATAGACATATTTCATTTTGCCGATCGGTATCGTGATTATATCTCCTGTTATCAGAGGAAGAGAATCGCTGGAATCATCAGGAATCGAAGGTCCTCCGCCCCTCTTGAGCTTTCTGATGCTGTACAGATCGATGCTCTCGTTATATATCTGATAAATCCTGAAATCCGGGTTTTTCCTGTATATGGTCCAGGCATCCCCGGCATATGACGGTATTTTGTTTCCCAGATATTGGGCGAGCGTTTCCGCGAAGGCTGTGCACATAAGGACTTTAGTATATTCCTTCGCTTCCTCCTCAGTCACGCCATCCTTCTTGACCGCTTCCACATAGATCTTCTTCAGCATATCGGGATTATTCAAATTTAATAAAATATCATCAACGGTCTTTTTTCTATCCTGTGAGAGGCGCTCATATCTGTCTACCCTGGTTATGTTCTTCGTTCTTCTCTCAATCGCCCGCTTATCCAATCGGCTGTTTAGAAAGAATGAGATCAGGTAATAGAGAAGAACTGCAGCGGCGATGCAGATAATCGCAATAAAAATCTTTCTGTTGGCTGATATCCTCATATATTACTCAGCAGTCTCCCGATTCGGCTTTATCTCTTGAGAGAAGCTTTGTTGAACACCGAATCAGGTATTTTTACGTTGAAGTCGATGGATTCGATTATGATTTCAGTGCCTGAGCCCTCCAGAGAGACATCCTTATAAATCATTCTTTTAGGATACCATCGATCCTTTACCTTGAATACCTCTTTGACAGTCAAAGTCTTCAGGATTCCGCCGCTTTTCGCGTTCAGCTCCTGCCTGAGCGGAATGAATCTCTCCTTGTCCACCCAGAGCTTCCTCGAGAAATATGCGATATCCTCGACCTTTGCTTTCAGGCTTAGCACGTAGCAGGGCCTGTCGCCGATCTTTTCATCTCCAGTGATAGTGGCGTCATAAAGCTTGACAAGCTCAGGATCCTGCATGAAATCCTCATAGGAGATGTCAGAGCCGAGCATTGACTGCCTGAGCATATGGCCGGCTATCAGGATGGTCCTGTCTGTGTTTGGATCGTATGTCCAGAGCTGATCTTTCAGCTTCAGCATCTTCGTGCCCGCTTCTCTGGGAGGGGAGAGATAAACAGTGAATGCTTTCTCCATCCCTGCCGCCCAAGTCTTGCTCTTTATCGTGCGGCTCGCTCTCGCGCCGTTTATGACAAGGGATGATATGCCGACCCTGTCATCAGGGCACAGGTTCTGATCTACTCTTGTCAGGATATCCTTTGCTGAGAGCGAATCCGCATAGGCGGCTCCCATAAAGAGAATGAGGACAGTAACGATAAGCAGGGCAGTGTTTTTCATGTCTCCAGCTCCTTGAAAAGTTGTGCCGTCTGTCTCTGATATATTCCAATGCCAGCCATCATCGCTCCTGTAACAGGAGCCATCAGGCCGGGCAGAAAGCCTATGTAGAAGCTGATTGGCGTTATCTGTGCGCGCATCTCACCTGAGATCAGAACAGTTGATTTCTGCATCATCGAGCTTATATCGATGCCCCTGACCTGCAGATAGTATGAGAAAGCAAGTCCGAGCAGAGTCCCGAGTATGGATCCGGCGAGGCCTATCGCCATAGATTCGAATACCATGCGGATGTATAGCGTCCCCTTTGACTCCCCGAGGGCCAGCCTGAGCCCGATCTCGCCATAGCGGCGGATGTTGTTCATGAGCCCGGAGTTCCACAGCACAATAGACATCACGAGCACGAAGACCAGGATGATTATGCCGCCTATCGTCTGGGTTCTCGCCAGCAGGTCCGAGAGCCCGTTCTGCTCTGCGAGTGTCATCATCACAGGCGAGAACTTTTCGCTCTTCTTTGAATGTTCACTGTTGAAGGCTGCGGCCATTTTTTTCATGGCTCCGTCTGAATATACCATGTCTTTTGAATAGCCCAGAATCTCTCCGGCGCCATCTTCCATGTCAAGCGCCTTCCGTATCGCGCCAATGTCCGCCACAATAGCTTCTCTGTCCAGCGTCGAGATCCCGAAGCGTATCGTGCCGGCAACCGTCAGATTGTACAGCGCCATTTCTCCATACATCGTGGAGCTCATCAGCGTTACCCTGTCTCCCGGCTTCACGCCGAGACTCTTGGCGAATTCATTGCTTATCAGGATCTCATCTTTACCTGCAGGCATTCTGCCCTGCACTATGACTCTTTCGAGATTCAATATGCTTTTCTCAGGCGAATCAGATGAGATGAGATCTATCGCCATTCCGATGACCGGCCCCTGGATTCTAGTCTCGCCCTTCGCGTCGGGCACGTCGAGAATGCCTCCGAATCTTATCCTCGGCGTCCATATCATGTCGCTGTGCTCTCTCCTGAGCTTTTCGATGATCCTGCCTGCTCCCAGATACGCCAGATCATTGGGCATCTCGTCTGCAATGGCGGCATAAGCCCTGGTCATTATCTTGACGTGACCGGTATCGAATCGGGCGTTCACGCTCACCATGTCGCCGATCACTCCCTGCATCCAGCTGTAGAGAAAGACTGTGAGGCAGGAGCCGGCGCATACTATCAGCACGGGGAAGAAGCTCCTCGAGCGATCGCGCAGAAGTCCCTTGAGAAGGAATGCAATCATACACCCTTTCCCTTCAAAGCCTCAGTAGGCTTCATCCTCGAAATCTCCCTCGTCGGGAGGTAGCTCACCACTGTAACGGTAAGCATCACAATCAGCGCCGTGACTGCCACCAGTCCCATGGGATATGACGGAAAAAGCCTGTCTGATATCGCAAAGCCGTAATCTTCGGTATTCTGAGGGAGAGGTAACCCTTTCCGAGCCGTATAAAGCAGCAGAGGTATCCCGTAGACAGCTCCGGTCACCAGCGCGAGCAGGCCGCTCATCAGGCCTTCGAGCGTAAATATCATTATCACCCTGATTCTCGTGAGACCCAGTGCCATCAGAGTGCCAATCTCCTTCCTGCGCTTGAATATCGCCAGCACCTGGGTGTCAAAAACGGCTATGACGGCCAGGAACAGCAATATTGCGTACATGATCGAAGCGCTTATCTGCTTTGTCGCGACGAGATCCTTGACATCCCTGAGCAGGTAATCATCACTCCTGAAGCTCCATCCAGGCAGGGCAGGGGGGGCTTTGACAGATCGCGCCACGGCGATTATAGTCGCTTCATCGCGGAGCCCCATCATCTTCCTCAGCTTTTCGAGAGGAATCCAGAGCTGGCCGTTATCAATCGAAGGCACGGGCGTATCCATTATACATACGATCTCGCCTGTCATCGCATCAAAGGTCCCATGGGTGTCTCTCCATCTTATTGTCACCTGATCGCCGACATGAAATGAGTTCTTCTTCGCCATTCTCTTTCCGACCAGTACAGGCAGGATATCCTTCGCCGATTTGAGGCTTGAAGTCGGTATGTCCAGAACCTTCTGCTCCGGGTCGATGCCTTTCAGCGTTACCATCTCCATCCTGCCGTGGGGATATATGGATGCAGTCGTAATGAGGATCGGAGCAGCCTCACTGCTGCTGATGAGCCCGCTGAGCGACTGCGGAACCTTTCCGTGGCCCTTCTCGATGGAGATGAAATCGAATGGATCATACTTCTCATTCCAGTACTGCCCTCCGGCATACTCGTACTTGATCGCGTCTCGGGAGATCTGATCGAGCATGCCGAGGAAGAGCCCCTGATGCCAGATGATCAGAACATAGATCAGGGAGAGCACGCCCACGTTCAGCCACGTTCTGAGCCCTGCGCCGATGAGATTTCTGTATGCAAGCCTGAGTGAAAGCATGTCAGTTTTCGCCTTCCGCCTGTGATACCACGATATCTTCCGCGATCTTCCCGTCTACAAGCCGAATTTTCCTTTTCAGATAGCCGATTACTTTCTCGTCGTGCGTTGCAAAAATAAACGTCGTTTTGAGGTTTTCGTTAAGCTGTCTCATTGTTTTCAGAATGTGATGGGAATTTTCGGCATCGAGGTTTGCCGTGGGCTCATCTGCGAGGACAAGCTCAGGCTCCTTTACTATGGCCCTTGCTATCGAGACTCTCTGCGCCTGGCCGCCGGAGAGCTGCGCGGGCCTGGAGCCGGCCTTGTCGGTCAGGCCCACCCAGTCAAGAGCGTCCATCACCTTCTTTTTGCGCTGATCATCCGGTACTCCCAGTATCAGCAGCGGAAACTCAACATTTTCATAAACCGTATATACAGGAAGCAGGTTATATGTCTGAAAGACGAAGCTGAGTTTTTCGGCTCTCAGGATCGAAGCCTCTTTCTCCGAGAGTCTTTCCAGAGATGTGCCGAGAACTGTCACTGCTCCCGATGAAGGTATGTCCAGCGAGCCTATTATATTCAGAAGCGTTGTCTTTCCGGAGCCGCTCGGGCCAATGATTCCCGTGAACTCGCCTTTTTCGAAATCGACTGAAATGCAGTCTATCGCCTTGAACTGCTGCATCCCCATGGGATAGCATTTTGTCATATTATCTATATGCACGAGAGCCATCGCATTCACACCTTTCACAAGCGGCACCTAATGATTGTAAATCACCATGCAGCTGACGCCGTTGCCGCTGAATGCGCCTGGCGCCGCGGAGCCCATTGAATAGGCCATCAGATTTATCTGCCATTTGTCGTATGTGCGCTGATATCTTACATATGGATAGAGCTTCTGCGCCTGCCAGTCGAAATAGGTTATCACGTAAAGATGGTCCAGCATATTGACCTGGAAGTCCAACTGGCCGGCGGAGAGTGTGTTGAGAGGCTTCAGCGAGTTCATATCCGGACCGGCGCTTCGGACGAAATGCTCCCCCAGAATGTGGATGCCAGGGCCCATGTTCAGCGTGTAGTCGGCGCCTATCGTGTAGAGCCTGTCATAGAACGCGCTCTGCTGAGATACATTTATAACGCCTATCGATGCCTCGAACCATAATCCAGGCCCGACATCCCAGCTTCCATCGACTGCATAACGGTTTTCAAGCCCATCTTTCAGGAAAGCGTAATTCATTGCGTTCCACGATGCCTTATCGACGTACCTGTGATTGTAGCTGAATGCGAACTCGCCTTTCGGCACAGGGAACTGATAGCGCCCGCCCCATTCGGGCCTGGAAGGGTCAGTCTGAAAAAGCTCCAGGCCTTTGAGGTTGTTGTTTCCGGCCAGGCCCCAGGCCCAGAGATTCGCGTTGTTTTTGAAATAGTAACGTCCGAGGATTCCGTTCACGCCATCAGTTATCTGCAGCGGGTCGCGCGGATCGATTCTGTCAAACCACATAAGAGTCCTGAGGAGCCTGGCAGGCCCGAAGTTTATCTTCTGGAGGCCTGCCCTCAGCTCTGCGTGCTCGTTGAAGGCGCGGATCCAGCCGCGGTAAAGCTTGCCTCTCGTAAGCGACGTAAAATCGGAATAAAAGCTTCCAGCCAGGTCCATATCCACACCCTGACCCCAGTTGAACGGATTGTTTATCTTCATCTCGGGGATATACAGGATGCCTGACTGTCCCGCCGTGCCGGCAGTACTCCACGCAGCGGCCTGCCCGCTGAAAACGACCGGATCTGCTGAGCAATGCACGAATTGCAGCGCGATAAGCGCTGCGGCGCATAGGCAGGTGAACATTGCTCTTCTGATACACTGCATCTTCCGCCACCCGATCTTTTCGCAGGAAAGGCTCCGGCCCCATACTTCTTGCACGAAGCCTCAATTCCTCCGTAGAGGCGGAAACAGACTCGCCGCTGCTCATTCCGGCATGAGGACCTGCTGGTCGAAGCTGGTTCTAGAAGATCAGAGGAGCCTGTATCTCGCAACTGCAGGAACATCGAGATACTCCCAGCGTCCTTCCGCGCCTTCCATGCGGGCTCCGACTTCAAGATGGAGCATCGCGATGCCGCAGTCAAGGCGTTTCGAGAGGGGGTGATGCTCCTTCCCTTCATCAGTTGTCACGGTGATGCAGCGCTCTTCCACGATAAAGCGCCAGGGTTGGCGGTTGAGTGCCGAGGGGGCTATTCGTGCGGCTTCAAGAGCAGTCTTGACCCAGAGAGGCCAGTCGCTTCTGTTCATGCCGCTCACGAGCGAATCCAGGTCCTTTCTTGTATGGCTCTTGGCCATGGTCTTAAGAAGCGTATCATCAAACGAGGGTTTTTCCGCCGGGAATCCCAGAGGGATGACAGCGGGGATCCTTTCACCCTCATTGAGCGTGAGGACCTTCAACACCGCCTTCGGGTCGAAAAGGCCGCCAATCCAGCATGTTCCGAGGCCCAAAGCCGTCATCTCAAGCACGACGGCCTCTCCCGCATAGCCGATCCGCTCATCGGCGTGAGGGTCTTTCCCGTCGCCGATCATCGCCACATAGAGCGGCGCCCCTTTTACCATGCCGTACGGGCCGATGACTCCTCTGAAAACATCTTTGACGTGCTCAGTCACAATGACTGCCTGAACGCCCTCCATTGAGAAGTCTGCGCAGACCTTCCTAAGGCTCTCCATCATCGGCGAATCAAGCGACACATCTCTGTAACCGCGTACAGAGTGCCGCTTCTTCAGTGCATCGTGCCATCTTTCAGCTGGAATCGCCATATTTTGCCCTCCTTGATGAACTCCCCGCCAGCGGTTGCGCCCTTCAGTTGAAAAGCTGCCGGCACTGTATTTTTCTCAATCTGATCTGATCATTCACAGACACGGTATATACTGCCTGCCTGCGGCACCATACAGTCACACCAGAAAGGAATATCAGCATGAAGAGATCTTTTGTGCTTTTACTTTCTTTTCCTGCTCCTCTTCTGCCTTGCCTGCACCGGAAGCCTGTGCAGGCAAGGTATAGTAAATATTTCCAGGTCCATTTATTAACTGAGAAACTTCATCCGGACTTTTCCGGAAATGTTTGCCGGATGGATGCTTTTAATGTTATACTTGTCCCATGCAGCTCTTTTCATCGTCCATTCCAATTCAGCCTTCAATCAGGCAGACGCGATGAGCGACAGAGTATCCCGGATCAGATTTCTCCAGGCGGAGACGCTGTTCCCGGATGAATCTCACTTTCGCTTCACTCACAGCATGGGAGAGGCATCGCTCCCATGGAATTCGATCACGCACGCCTTCCTCGTCAGATGGTCGAGAGATCATTATGGCAGTGTCCCGCTTCTCGTTCTCGCATGCGGCATATCCGATTACCTGTATTACGTGGATGGCAACACAATGACATACAGGGCGGCTGAACAGGAAGAAACAACCGAAGGACAGGAATCGGCATCACAGGAGCAGAACGCGTCCGGAGCGCGGCTCTCCGAAGATGATGCCTTCAGGAAGGCTCTGGAAGAGATATGCTCCCATTTCGCAGGCACATGCACCGACAGGCCTCTGGCGGCATTCCTGAAAGGCGACGAATCATCAATCCCTGAGTTCAGAAGCGAGAACGCCATTGTCGGATACTGCATGAAGCTGATGAGCGGCAGCGCCAGGGCTGCGGCAGAGGATTCAGCAGCGTCATTCGCGCAGGGAGACATCAAAAAGGGGATGCTTATAGAGAAGCGCTTCACCGTCATCGATGTAACTGCCTCTGGCGCAGAGATGGCATACAAGGTCCTGGACCCTGACTGGCAGGTCCCTTTTCTGATAAGGGCGCTCGCCCCTGAATACCGGAGCGATCCCGGTGTCAGAGACGCCTATGTCGGGCAGGCCAGATTACAGGTGCTGGCAGGCGGCCACAGGAACCTCGTGAAGGCCGAGCTTCTGAAGGATATTGAAGGGTGCCCGTGCATCTTCACCGAGTTCGTCGAGGGAAGAAATCTCGAAGCCCTTACCAGCAGGGAGATGCTTTCCGTCAAAAGCGCGATGGAAATGGGCATCCAGCTATGCGAAGGGCTGGAGCACATATACAGGATGGCCGGAGCAGCCCACGGAGACATAAGGCCATTCAACTGCATCATAACAGAAGACAGCGTTCTCAGGATCAGAAACTACAGGCAGTCCGCCCTGATGGACGCAATTGCATCAAAAGCCGGCGGATCTTCTCAGGCAGGCGCGGGCGCTGATGCAATCAACGGGCTTCAGGAGCTTGAAAGGCTCTCATATATGGCTCCGGAGCTCTTCGACGATCCAGGCGCGGCAGCAGAGGCGAGCGATATCTATTCTGTCGGCGTCACAATGTACCAGCTCCTCACCGGGTACAATCCCTTCAAGGCCGCCCAGCCGTCTGCAATCATGGACAATCATCGCTCGCTCGTGCCGCCGGCTCCACGCCGGAGAAACCCGGCCGTCCCGGAGGAGCTGTCGCAGCTCGTAATGAAATGCATCGAGAAAGACAGCCGGAACAGGATGAGCGATCTCTTCGTCCTCCGCTCCGAGCTTCTGGAGATATACCGGGAATACACCGGCGGCGATTATGACGTTCCGGCTCTGGAAAAGAGCATGGACTGCGACTGCCTGATAAACGAGGCAATCGTTCTCAGATCATCAGGCAGAGAGGAAAAGGCCATAGAAGCTATTGACAGGGCCATTGATCTTGGACCGGCATCGCTGAGGGCTCATTTTCACAGAGGTCCGGGGACATCTGAAAAAGACGGCCTCGATGAAGCAGGGAGAAACGCTCTTCAGCTTACCTGGAAAGGAGATAATATCAGGGAGTCATCCCAGTATGAAGAGGCGCTCCGTTGCTTTGAGCAGGCCCTTGGCCTCTGCAGTGACGCCGGGATCATATGGGCTGTCACAGGAAGGACCCTCACAGCGGCGGAAAGATTCCAGGATGCCCTTCACTGCTTCGACAAGGCCCTCTCGATGAATCCGAGGGCTGCTGAGATATGGGACTGGAAAAGCGATCTTTTAATTAAGATGCACAGGTTCAGGGAGGCTTACGAATGCTCCGACGAATCCCTGCGGTTTGCGCCGGGCTTCAAATGGCCGCTCTATCACAAGGGGCTCTCATCAATGAAGTTGGGCAGGTTCAGGGAGGCTGTCGATCTATTTCATTCCGCGATATCGGCAGACGAGAGGTTCTACGATGCCTGGATTGGAACCGGAAGCTGCCAGAGAGAGCTGGGGAGAAGCGACGATGCTCTTCAGGCATATCAATCAGCGATTGATATAGAGCCCGGAAGGCTGGAAGCCTGGCATCTCTCGCTCAGGACCCTCAAAGAGCTGAACAGATGGGAAGAGGCGCTGCAGACAGTCGATAAGGCTGCCGGGAGAGCCGGGGAAAAGTCAGGTCTCGACGCCGACAGGGCCGAGATCCTGTTCAGGCTCGGCAACTATGCAGAATCCCGCAGGATATCCGAGAGGAATATCCGGCAGGATCCTGATAATGTCAACTGCCGCCTGATGCTGAATGCCGCTTCGGAATATGAAAAAGAGCAGAAGGCCATCATGGGGGAGATATTCTCTGTTCCCAGGGTTCCCATCGAATCGATCAACAAGGATCTCAACACACTTCTATCAATATTCTGCTCGGTCAAGGACGCCATATCCCATCTGAAGAGGTGCAGCACCGGCGGCGGGCAGACCTCCTTTCTGCTGGCCGCTCTCCACTATCTGGACGGAGACTATGACGCTGCTCTCACCAGCTGCAGCAAGGCGCTCGGAGACAGTCAGGTCAAGGAGAGAGCCGAGAAGCTCAAAGGCAGCATAATGTCTTCGATGAGCGGCAAAGCTCCTGCGGACCCGGGGAAGAAGAACATATTTCAGATAGCGAAATCCCTGCTTAAAAAGGAAGTCGACTCTGCTGACGACATGGTTATGAGGGGATTCGAGAGGATAAAGGGCGGCAATATGACCGATGTGCGCGCGTATCTGCGGGAGGTGCTGGGCAAAAACCCGTCCATGTACTCGTTTGTCTATCTCATCGCCCTCTCCTACGAGATAGATATGAACACCGAAAAGGCGCAGCACTATTATAACGAGCTGGCAAGGCTCGTCCCCCTGTCGATAGGGATATGGGAGAGGAAGCTGGCGTCCCGGAGCGATTCGGATCCGAACGAGCTGGAGCAGGCCTACAGGAATCTCATAGGAAGCTATCCCTACATCTTTTCGATCTGGATGGAGTACTTCAGATTTCTCACCATCCAGCGCGACGATACGAAGCTGACCCTGCTCGCCTCAGCGCTGCTCGGCGATGATTTCAGGGAATGGGATAATCTGCACGAGAGCCCGCAGCTTCTGAGCTTCAAAGGCTTTCTGAACCTGTATCTGGGGAGATACGCGCAGGCCCAGAGCCTCTTTGAAAAGGCTATCGCCATCGATGCCGGCAATTCAGCGGCACTCGTCGGAATCGCCAGGTGCCTTGCAGGCAGGCGTCTTTTCGACGAGGCTTTTGAACACCTGAAGGTCATGCTCGCCGACGAGAAGACTCACGCGCTTGCGTGTTACCAGATGGCGGATATCTTCATCAGGGAAAGACAGGAGATGAAGGCGCTCGGAACGCTCGATGAAGCTCTTCTGAAATACCCTGACTATCTTCCGTTCATGTACCAGAAAGCCCGCGTATATTTCAACCTGAAGATGTATCCCGACTTGGATGAGCTTTGCGGCAGGATGCTCGAACAGGACCCGTCATTCGCGCCGGCGGCGGTGCTTCGCAATAACTCGCTCGCCGAACGAGGGCAGCCTGATGCCGCGGTGGCCGGGATGACCGACCTGTCGCCGCGGTCGAAAGGGAAAGGCACTGCCAGGGAGAACCTCGGCTGGACGCTGATAGCAATGAAGCGCTGCAGAGAGGCCATTTCAATATTCAAAGGCGCGGCGGAGGGCCGCCCGCTCTGCCGGGACGCATATCTCGGCTCAGGGATCTGCTGCTATCTGGACAGGGAATACGACAAAGCGTGCGATTACTTCCAGAAGGCATTGGAGCTGAACCCGGGCGACCCGTATCTGTGGATGTACCTGGGCGCGGCGCTCTTTCACCTGGGCTCGCATCAGATGTCTGAAAGCTGCTGGGAAAACGCTCTATCGCTGAAGAGCGGATTCTTCGACGGGTGGCTCAACAAGGCGGCTTTTCTGCTCAGCACGGGGGCCTGCGCCAAAGCGGAGGAGTGCGCTGATGTCGCGCTCGCCATGTCTCCGGACGATGAATATGCGCTCCTGCTGAAGAGAAAGTGCGGCCAGGGAGGCAATGTCGATGGGGCAGGGGAGACCGATGGCGGCGGCGATCCCTTCCGGCTGCCTCACAGGCGCCCTCTTTCACTGATAGAGCCTTTTCACCTGTTCGACCTGATGAGCTTCCCTTCTCTGAAAGCCGTTGAGATAGAGCCGTTTCTCGATCCGACTCTCGGCGATCAGGGGAGCTGAAGTGGCAAAATCCAGTTGCGCATTGTTCTTAATAATACTGCTCATCCTGGCGCTCCGTCCTTGTGGCCGGGCGGATGGCGCGGATAAAAGCTCAGGGGGAAAAACGGTGGAAACTGCCGATTACATTCTCTATATCCCGAAAGACCTCGAAAGCGGAAAGAGATATCCGCTCATAATTGCGCTGCACCCGGGAGCCGACGCCCGCTCGATGATCGACCTGTGGAAGGGAAATGCGGAGCGGCACGGGTGGATGGTCTTCGCATCGAAAAGATTCAGCAACGGGCAGGACACGACCAAATCGCTCCAGGATCTCGTGTCTATTCTGAAGGGCAGCATATTCGACAAGTACCCTGTAGACATGAAGAGGATAGCGGCCACAGGCTTTTCAGGCGGAGGGATGGGCTCGCACGGGCTGTCCTTCGAATATCCCGGCCTCGTTTCCGCAGTCATAGTCAACACGTGCATGATCCACAGATATTACTATTCCGTATCTTCAAAATACCCTCAGGGGAAGAAGGCCGTCTTCCTCGCAAGTCCCACCGACTTCAGATACGGCGAGATGAAAAGCGACTGCGCGCTGCTCGAACAGAAGGGATGGAAGACGAAGTGGATCGAGTTCGAGGGAGGCCACCGCATAGCCCCGATATCCAGCTATGACGCCGCGGCCGACTGGCTCGATGCACAGTGGAAGAAATGACCTCCCGCTATTGATTTACCTTTCGGCACGTCGTATAATAGGGGATACTGCAGAGACCTGCTGCCTTTTTCAGCATCTGCGGCACCAGCACACAGGAGATGAATTATAATGGCATCATTGATGGAAGAGCTTTCCTGGAGAGGTCTGATAGAACAGATTTCCTCTCAGGAAGTTGACAAACTGTTTCAGCAGAAGGGAGTCGTCTGTTACGCAGGCTTCGACCCTTCGGCATCCAGCCTGCATGTGGGGAACCTTCTCATAGTTACGGTTCTCTCGCACGTCCAGCGCCACGGCCACAAGCCGATTGCGCTGATAGGAGGCGCCACGGGGCTGATCGGCGACCCGAGCGGCAAGTCCAAGGAGCGCAACCTGCTGTCAGATGAAGAGATCGCTTTCAATGTGGAGAAGTTCAAAACGCAGCTCTCGAGATTCCTCGATTTCGAAGGCACTGAAGCGACGAAGGCAGTCATGAGGAACAACGCCGACTGGCTCGTTCCTTACCGGTACGTGCATTTCCTGCGCGATGTGGGCAGGCACTTCAGGATCGGCGACATGCTCGCCAAGGACAGCGTCAAGAACAGGATGGAGAGAGACGAGGGGCTCTCATACACGGAGTTCAGCTACATGCTGATGCAGGCGTACGACTTCTATCACCTTTATAAAAATGAGAGCTGCAGGGTCCAGTTCGGAGGGAACGATCAGTGGGGCAATATCACGGCAGGCATCGAGCTGATAAGGAGGCTGGAAGGCGAGCAGGTCTTCGGCCTTACGACGCCTCTTCTGCTCACCGCGACCGGCCAGAAGCTCGGCAAATCGGAAGAGGGCGCCGTATATCTCGACAGTGAAAAGACATCGCCTTACAAGTTCTACCAGTACTGGGTCAGAAGCGAAGACAGAGACGTGATAAAGTTCCTGAAGCTCTTCACGTATCTCACTCAGGAAGAGATAGCGGCCCTCGAGGAAACTGTGAAATCGAAGCCTGAAGAGAGAGCGGCGCAGAAAAAGCTCGCCTTCGATCTCACGAGTCGCGTCCACGGGGAAGAGGCGGCAAGAAGCGCCGAGAAGGCCGCCCTCGTGCTCTACGGCGAAGAGATAAAGGGTCTTTCCGACAGCGACCTGGAAGACGTTTTCGCCGATGTGCCTTCCACGGAGAAGAGCTTCGAATCGCTTGGCGAAGGGCTCAAACTCGTCGAGCTTCTCGTCGAGACAGGTCTCGCGCCTTCCAAAGGCGCGGCCAGGAAGCTGATCACCCAGGGCGGGGTATATATAAACAACAAGAGGGAGCCTTCTCCCGACAGGATCATCAGGCGGGAAGACTGTGCGTCTGAGAAAATAGCCGTGCTGAGGTCCGGAAAGAAGAACTACCACCTGGTGAAGTTCGTGTAAAAAAGAGCCGTCTTCCGACGGCTCTTTTTTTATATCGTGTCGCGATTATACACTATGCCGGGATCTTGAGGCCCTGCGCGCCGAGCGCGCTCTGCCAGGCTGACTTTATGCTGCTGTTTCCGTCCGACTTGAGTGCTTCCTTATCGAACTCAGGGCTCATAATCCCCTGGTACTCCTTCAGAAGGTCGCCGAAGGACTGCTGCATATCGAGCGGCAGCCTCGATTCCTGCGAGAGATTCTGAAGCACGAGCATCGAAGGCTTTGACCAGTTCGTGTAGTTATCTGAAGACGGCTTGGACTGATACTCTTCCTTGGCCTTGTCGAAGTTCTCTATCGCCACCTGCTGCTGCTGCTTGTCTCTCTTGACAACCGTAAGGAGGTTCATCATCTTGGCATCTATCTGATCCATCGCCTTGTCGCGCTTTTCATCTATCTTGCGCTGATCTTCGGCCTTCTTGTCCTGGTTCTGCTCGGCGACCTGAGGCGACAGCATCGACGCCTCGACCGAGAGGTCAGAGCCCTCTCCTGTCTGCCACACGCCTGCATCTCCCTGAACCTGTGTATTGTCGGACGCCTCGCCCTGATTCATACCTGCCAGGTATGAATAGTAAGGGTTCGACTGAATCATCTGCTGAACATCTGTGCCGTTATTGAAGCTTACCATCTTGATCAACTCCTCGAGCTTTGTTCTTCACTTTCATGTCCCACACCATCTTGAAAAAAAAGTCAAATCCACCTGAAAAAAATCTGAATTTATTAAAGTCGTGTAACATGATCGTGAAGAAATTGTTCAAATCTGATCTTCAGAAAGCTCGGAGTAGTACTTTTTCTCACAGTTGGGGCAGATAGAGTGGGTGAACTCCACGTCGCTGTGCGTCTTTATGTAAGATTCTATCCTCTCCCAGAATCCCTTGTCGTTTCTTATGTTCTTGCAGCAGGCGCATATCGGGACCAGGCCCTTCAGCACCTTTATCTTGTTCAGCGCATCCTGAAGCTCTCTGATCAGCTTCTCTCTCGTTCTGTCCCACCGTTTTCTCTCGATGGCGTATTTTACCGCCTTTTTCAGCGCCCTCCCGTCAAACTGGCTCTTGACCAGATAGTCCTGGGCGCCCTTTCTCACGGCCTCGTTGCCTGTCATCTCATCATCCAGGCCTGTCAGGACTATTACCGGTATCTCAGGCGCTATTCCGCAGAACCTCTCGACAGACTCAAGCCCGAGGCTGTCAGGAAGGCCGAGGTCGAGCAGTATCACATCAGATTTCTCCGCTTCTATCAGAATGACTCCCTCGCTGAGTCTCGAAGCGTGGCGCAGCACTATCCCATCGCCCCAGATCTCCGCCACCATGATCCTTATGAGCCTTTCGTCGGCCGGGCTGTCTTCGATCAGCAGGATAGAGGGCGCACCTGATTCAGGTTCTGTCATTATCATATCTGTATTCAGCTGGTCCTTCATCTTTTCCTCAGGCCTTTCCCGCGGTGCCGGCGTAATGTCAGGCACCGCTCTTTCCTTTTCATTCATGAACTGGGAGGGAAGAGTTACGATATTCATCCAGAACTGCTTGATTGTCTTGATGACATCTATGAAATGATCCAGATCCACAGGCTTCGTGATGAAGCAGTTTGCATGATCGCTGTAAGTCTTCAGGATATCGTCCTCGGCCTTCGATGTGGTGAGGATCACGACGGGAATCCTTCTCAATTTCTCATCGGACTTGATCTCGCGCAGCACTTCCCTGCCGTCTTTCCTGGGAAGGTTCAGATCCAGAAAGATGAGATCGGGGCAGGGGGCGCCTTCAAAAGGCCTCTCCCTTCGCAGAAAAGCCATCGCCTCGATCCCGTCCTTGACCGTGTGGAGGGTGTGCAAAACGTGCCCTTCTTTCAGAGCTTCCTGTGTGAGTCTTACATCGGCAGGGTTGTCTTCGACGAGAAGTATCGCAATCGATTTCGATTCAGGATCAGATATCACAATCCCTGTCTCCTCTCGCTGGAATGCTGAAGTTGAAGACCGAGCCTTTTCCCGGCTCCGATTCCACCCAGATCCTTCCTCCATGTCGCTCGACGATCTTCTGAGCCAGCGCCAGCCCTATGCCTGTCCCGGGGTATTCCCTCGAAGTATGGAGGCGCTGGAAGATTATGAAGATCTTGTCGAAGTAGGCTTTCTCGATCCCGATTCCATTGTCCTTTACGCTGAAAACCCAGCTGCCCTCCCTTTTCTCTGCGCTTATCGATATCTCGGGGCTCCTTTCGCTCCTGAATTTGATAGCGTTGCTGATGAGGTTCTGGAAGACCTGGGAGAGCTGAATGTCGTCGGCCCACACTGCAGGAAGAGAACCGCACGATATCACCGCGCCGCTCTCAACTATCGCCGCATCGAGCATTGAAAGCACCTTGTTGAGCACCGCCAGGCTGTCGACACGCTCGAACGCCTTCCCTCTCGTGCCGACCCTTGAGAACTCGAGAAGGTCGTTTATCAGCGATTTCATTCTCTTTGTAGCATCGACTATTATATTTATGAAATCATCGGCGTCGCCGTCGAGCTTTCCCATGTATCGCCTGGCCAGCAGCTGGGCGTAGCTGCTGATGACTCGCAGCGGCTCCTGGAGATCGTGAGAGGCCACATATGCGAAGCGCTCCAGCTCGAGGTTAGAATGTTCCAGGTCCTCGATGGCGTCTTTCAGCTTCTGCTCTGACTCTTTTCTGTCCGACACATCGACAGAGATTACAGCGACGCGGGTCGTCAGGCCTGAGCCGTCTTTGACGGGAAACAGATGATTCAGAATCGAGATTCCGGTACGTCTGTCCTCAAAGACCTCAGGCTCGCCAGTCATCACCACATTCTCTACATGAGCCTTTCTTTCGGCGACAATATCTTCGCTGAGAAGATCATAGGCGCAGCGATTGACTATCTCATCGACTCTCCTGCCCAGCCTCACTGCAGTGATTGTGTTTGCAGCAATTATCGTTCCGTCACGATCCATCAGAAACGCAGATGCAGGAACTCCTTCAAGCAGGGCGCCGAGGTTTTCCCTCGCCTCCCTCAGGTCCGAGAGGGTCCTGCTGTGCCTGTCTTCCTCTTCCTTCAGGCTTTTCCTGAGAGCTTCCACTTCTCTTTTCAGCTCTTCGAGCTCATCTTCTTCTTTGCAGTCCATCCATCTACCTCACTCAGCGCGGTGCGCCGTCTTATCATCGCTGTTCAGGGAGCCTGCGGTCATTCTCATCCCACACCTTTTCAATGTTCTGTATCCGTACATCCGCCGTAGGGTGCGTGCGCACGCCTGTCTCACCGGTATCTTCGACTGAGCCCGTGGCCTCTTCGAGCATCTTCGAGAACTTGAGCCAGTATATGAATCCTTCCCTGTCGTAGCCTGATGCCTTTACGAGGCGGGCGCCGCAGGCATCTGCTTCGAGCTCCTTCTGATACGACAGCGTGTACTTTATATAGCCGTTGATATATCGGTTCAACTCACCGGGATCGACCTTTCCCTGGTTGTTCTCCCACAGTGTCCTGGATGTCTCCACCTTCTCCTTGACGTGATTGAGAAAAGCATGGCTTGCCTCGTGTGCCATCACTGCCGCCAGCATATCCTCGAAAAGCCGCTCCGCTCTGACCCGCTGTGAGGCTGTGATTGTCTCGAACTCCGGGAGCCTGTACGGGTTCTGTCCGTCTGTGTAATTTCCCACGAGCATGCCGAACTGGTGTGCCATACCGACCTTCGCGACGGACAGAGCCAGCGCCCTGCAGTAATCGTTGTCGACATCACCGTATACAGCTATCCCTGTGGCCAGAAATCTGAGCGAATCGAGCAGAAGCGAGTCAAATATAACCAGCTTGTGGAAGCTGATCGCGTTGAAGCCCATCGAGCTGACAAATACGACGAAATACACTTCCTTGTTGTAATCGGAGAAGACTTCATGTCCGTGCGAGTTGAAGACGAGCGAGATCTTCTCCAGGGCCCTGTCAAACCTCAGATCCCTCGGGTAGTAGCGGCAGAACTGGGTGAACACGAGCCGGTCCTGGTAGTCGAGCAGGATCTCTGTCGTGGTGTCGGCATCTGAATCGGATGGCAGATGCTGAGCCATTGCCGGCGCCATCAGGCACAGGAAGAGCATCACTGCGTGGATCAGATGTCGGAGAGTTGTCATCGCCTCAATCCATCTTGCTCAGAAATCCTTCCCGATAGCGAGAAGGTTGCCGTTTTTCAGGCTGATATAGAGACTGTCGTTTACAACCAGAGGGGTGCAGTTGGGCCTGTCCGGCAGCATCAGGCGCGAGAGCACCGAGCCCTGCTGCGTGTCTATTACAATGAGGCAGTTGTCCCCGTTGACGAGGTAGATATATGAATCTGTAACCGCATAAGGTGTCTCGTAGTGAGGCGTCACCGAGGCTGTCCACAGGATGCTTCCGTCAGCGGCGTTCAATGCAGTGAACTCGCCGTTGAGGTTGTGGGCGAAGATTCTGTCGCCGGCGATCCGGATGCTCTGGGATATGGTGCCCTTCAGCGCTTTCTCCCATTTTATGTCGCCTGTCGCCGCCGAGAATGCGAAGAGGTTGCCTTTGTTGTTGCCGCAGAATATTGTTTCGTTGCTGTATGATGGAGCGCCTGTTATCGAAGAGCGGGTGTTCTGCTGCCATACTATCGTTCTCTCAGAGTGGTCGATGGCCATCAGCGTTCCCATCAAAGTCGGGATGTATAGCCTCGACTCGTCAAACACGGGCGACGAGATGACCTTGGCGTTCAGGTTTTCCATCGTGAGAGCTTTGCCTGTCTCGGGGTCCACGAATATCAGGAATCCGTCGTACGAGATATAGCACAGATTGTTGTTGATGTAGTTCGGAGAGCACAGTATCATGCTCTTCGTTCTGAAGTCCCATTTCTTCGACAGATCATCTATGCTTATGGAAATCTGCGTTGACGACGAGCATATGCAGATCTGATCATCTACTATGATAGGCGCCACAGGGTTGATGTTGAGGTTCTCCTTCTTCCTGAACCTGCCTTCCGCCGTGTCGATTGTGCATATATTGCCCTTGTCGGTCAGAGATACGAGCACGGAATGATGAGGCACGAGGAAGTTCTGCGTGCACTGCGGTATCGTCAGCATCCACTTGACCCTCAGGGGATGCTCGGGCCCTGCGCCATAGCTGTTCGTCCTCCTGACATTACCCAGGAAGTGATGCCACGTGAGAGTCTCTTCCTTTTCTGCCGGTTCTGTTTCTTCACCTGCCACTTCGTTCGCTTCAGCGGCCTCCTGGTCCAGTGATATCTCGCCTGCGCCTTCAGGGATGAGCCTGTTGAGGGCATCGAGCACGTCGTCTGTCGATTCGAAGGTCTGCTCATCCAGGATGGTCATCAGCGACTCTATTATGTTCAGCAGCTCAGGAGACAGATCGGGCCTCAGCTCCCTGAGAGGGACGTATGCCTCGCCGCATGCGATGTCGATTCCCGTCGCCAGGAAGTACAGAATGTTACCGAGGCAGAATAGATCATAGAAAGGCGACGACAGATACTCCCTGTCCACTGTGGCGAGCTCAGGCTCGTATATGTGCTGTATGCCGAGCACTTCATAGAAGTATACGAGGCCGAGATGAATGAAGACTATGCTCGAATCCTCCTTGCGGATCATCAGCGAATAAGGCTTGAGATCGCCGCAGTATATAGGCTCAGGATCAGAATGATGGAGAAATGACAGCAGGTCGGCAAGCTCGGCTCCCCAGCGCACGATGAGCGCTTCAGGGATGGGCTCTCCTCTTTTCAGCTCGAAGTCCTGGTATATCTTGTCGATGAATTTGCCTTCGGTGAACGCGTAGACGAGATACAGGTAGTTGTTCTCCGTGGTGCATTCGAGCAGCGGGGCGAGGTTGTAATGCTGGATCCCGAGAAATCTCTCGGCAACGGAGAAGAACGAGTCTATCAGCTCCTGCTTCCTGTCAGCATCTCTCTCCTCGATGATGAAATCCCTCAGTATGAAGACTCTGCCCGGCCTCCTGTAAAGCTCGGACTTGCAGACAGTCCCGTGCGCAGATGAGTGCAGAGGCTCGAGAATGAGAAACTTTTCGGCTATCAGCAGCCCGTCGGGCTTTTCTTCCTCTTCTGTCTCCTCTTCAGCCTCCGGTTCGGCCTCGGCCTCTTCAGCAGGCGCTTCTGCTTCTTCTTCGTCCTTTATCGATTCGATATCGTCTATCTCTTTGAGCTCGTCTTCAGAGGCTGTAAAATCCTGAAAGCAGAAAGGGCAGAACTTGAAGTCCTTGTCAACCTTTTTCCCACAGTTTGAGCAGGTATCTCTCATTATTACCGACCTTGCCGGATAGTATCCGTTCCTTATTGTAAATAATCCAGGCGGGAATGTCAATCAGACATTCAGCACATCATTTGGGCGGCGCCTGTTTCTTTGGTATGGAAGGCGGCGGGAAGAAAGGCGTCGCCTTTGCCGGTGCTCTGGGCTTCGGCGGCGCTGCCGGAGCCTGCTGCTGAGCCGGAGGCGGTGCCGGCTGGGCCTCAGGAGCCGCAGCAGGCTGCTGGGTTTGCGGCGCCGCTTCCTGTGATGCCTGGCCTGGAAGAGGAGGTATCTCCTTCTTCTGGATCGACAGGCCAGGCGGCGAAGATACGAATCCCTGCTTCGGACCTGCTCCCTGGCGCATCGAGCCGGGAGGAGGCGTTGCGCCAGGGCGGAGCGGCGGCATAGACGTCTTTGCCGGAGCTGCAGGTGCGGCCGCGGCAGGCGGGATGGCAGACGTGTATGACTGCGGCGGAGCCTGAGCCGGAGGCGGGCCGGCAGGCGGGATAGCCGCTGCGTAAGACTGCGGCGGAGCCTGAGCCGGAGGCGGACCGGCAGGCGGGATAGCCGCTGCGTAAGACTGCGGCGGAGCCTGAGCCGGAGGCGGGCCGGCAGGCGGGATTGCCGCTGCGTAAGACTGCGGCGGAGCCTGAGCCGGAGGCGGACCGGCAGGCGGGATTGCCGCTGCGTAAGACTGCGGCGGAGCCTGAGCCGGAGGCGGACCGGCAGGCGGGATTGCCGCTGCGTAAGACTGCGGCGGAGCCTGAGCCGGAGGCGGGCCGACAGGAGGTATTGCCGCTGCGTAAGACTGCGGCGGTGCCT